>PPYE01046910.1_pt1 | contig 23183 bp, 23 predicted proteins | sample 1559881 | NCBI WGS metagenome assembly PPYE01 (sample SAMN08240022, study PRJNA423297) | Human gut metagenome, whole genome shotgun sequencing project. | reverse complement strand
AAAATTTTCTTGCTATTTTTAAAATACTTGTGTTACAATATATAACGAACTTGTCTGAAAGGAGGCTTTTGCAGTGAAGGTTAGATCATCAGTAAAACCAATTTGTGAAAAGTGCAAAGTCATTAAAAGAAAGGGTAGCATCAGAATTATCTGTGAAAACCCAAAGCATAAGCAGAGACAGGGTTAATTACCCGGCTTGTTTGTGCATTTTAGAATAGGTATACACACAGGTATCGGTATATTTATTCGTAATAATGCGGCTGCAGCTATGAACCGCTCGGCTATGTTGTAAGGTTTATAGCTTTTATATAAGTAATTTCATGAAAACTGCGCACACATTTCAGGCGTCAGCAATGACGAGCTGCGTATGGGGTCTGGATTACAAAGAATTAAGAAAATAACTATTCATTTTTTGATTAACGGAGGTTAAAGAACACATGGCTCGTATTTCAGGTGTAGACTTACCAAGAGAAAAACGTATTGAAATCGGTCTTACTTATGTATATGGTATCGGCCGAGTTAGAGCAACAAAGATTCTTGAGGCAGCTCAGGTAAATCCTGATACTCGCGTTAAGGATTTAACAGATGAGGAAGTTGCAAGAATCGCTAAGGTGATCGATGCAGATTCTGAACATTTAGTAGAAGGTGACTTAAGACGTGAAGTTGCCATGAATATTAAGAGATTAAAAGAAATCGGTTGCTATAGAGGAATCCGTCATAGAAAAGGACTTCCATGCAGAGGTCAGAAGACTAAGACTAATGCAAGAACATGCAAGGGTCCGAAGAAGACAGTTGCAAACAAGAAGAAGTAATAAGGAAGACTTTTAATAGGAGGTTAGGTTAGAAATGGCTCAAAAGGTTACAAAAAAAGTGACAAAGAAGCGTGTTAAGAAGAACGTTGAAAGAGGACAGGCTCATATTCAGTCTTCTTTTAATAATACAATTGTTACATTAACAGATGCAGAAGGTAATGCTTTATCATGGGCAAGTGCCGGCGGACTTGGATTCAGAGGTTCTAAGAAATCTACTCCTTACGCTGCACAGATGGCTGCTGAAACAGCAACAAAGGCTGCATTAGTTCACGGATTAAAGTCTGTAGACGTTATGGTTAAGGGACCTGGTTCAGGTAGAGAAGCTGCTATTCGTGCACTTTCTGCTTGCGGTCTTGAAGTTACAAGTATCAAGGACGTTACTCCTGTTCCACATAATGGTTGTCGTCCACCAAAGCGTAGAAGAGTTTAATTAGGAGGTAAATGTTAAGATGGCAGTGAATAGAACACCTGTGCTCAAGAGATGTCGTTCTCTTGACTTAGATCCTGTATATTTAGGAATAGATAAGAAATCAAGAAGAAAGGCTAAGAATGCCGGAAGAAAGATCAGCGAGTATGGTATGCAGCTTCGCGAAAAGCAGAAAGCTAAGTTCATCTACGGTGTATTAGAAAAGCCTTTCAGAAACTACTATAAGAAGGCTGAAAAGATGAAGGGTATGACTGGTGAAAACCTTATGGTTATGCTCGAATCAAGACTTGACAGCATTATCTTCAGATTAGGTTTCGCAAGAACAAGAAGAGAAGCAAGACAGATCGTAGATCACAAGCATGTACTTGTAAACGGTAAGAGCGTTAACATTCCTTCATACTTAGTAAAGGCTGGCGATGTAATCGAAATCAGAGAAAAGTCTAAGTCTTTAACAAGATATAAGGAAATTCTTGAAGCTACAAACGGCAGACTCGTTCCAGAATGGCTCGAAGCTGACAGAGATGCTCTGAAGGGAACTGTTGTACAGTTACCTACAAGAGAAGCTATTGATGTTCCTGTAGACGAAATGCTTATCGTCGAGTTATATTCTAAGTAATTTAGATTGTTGCTATCAGTCGTCGGAAAGAGGATTCGGTATCACTTTCCGGTGGCTGATACAGCAAGTTTAGGAGTATACTGATAATATCCTAAAATGACAATTGCAAGAATAAAACTTTTAAAACCCAAAAGGAGGGGCTATACATGGTTGACGCAGATTTTAATTTCAAAATGCCAAAGATTGAGATGACAGATGTGTCTGAAGATGGCAAGTACGGTAGATTTGTAGTAGAACCACTTGAGAGAGGTTACGGTTTAACACTTGGTAATTCCCTTAGAAGAATTATGCTTTCCTCATTAGTTGGTACTGCTGTAAGCAGTGTCAAGATTGAAGGCGTCCTTCATGAGTTCAGTTCAATTCCAGGAGTAAAGGAAGATGTGACAGAAATCATCATGAACATCAAGCAGTTAGCAATTAAGAATAACAGCAGTTCAGTAGAACCGAAGGAAGCACATATTGATTTCGTAGGCGAAGGTGTCGTTAAGGCATCTGATATTCAGGTTGACCCTGATATTGAAATTATTAATCCTGATCTTGTAATTGCACACTTAAACGGTGCTGATTGCAAGTTATCAATGGAACTTACAATTACAAACGGCAGAGGCTATGTAAGTTCAGAAAAGAATAAGAAAGAAGACCAGCCTGTCGGTGTTATCGCAGTAGACTCTATCTATACACCGGTTGAACGTGTAAATATGTCTGTACAGAATACACGTGTTGGACAGGATACGGATTTTGATAAATTAACACTTGATATTTTCACAAATGGAACAATTGCACCGGATGAGGCATTAAGCCTTGCCGCAAAGGTTCTCAGTGAGCATTTAAAGGTGTTTATTAATCTTTCAGAAAATGCTGCAAAGGCAGAAGTTATGGTAGAACAGCAGGAAGATGAATCAAGCAAGGTACTGTCTATGAGTATCGAAGACCTTGAATTATCAGTTCGTTCTTTCAACTGCTTAAAGAGAGCCGGCATCAATACGGTTGAGCAGCTTTGCAATAAGACACCTGATGACATGATGAAGGTTAGAAACCTTGGTAAGAAGTCATTAGACGAAGTACTTTTAAAGTTAAAAGAGTTAAATTTACAGCTTAGTCCAAACGAAGACTAATGCAGACTGCCACAGGGCAGACCATTCAGAGCGTGAAAGACACGTTCGGTAAAGTAGTTGTATGTAATGCGGCAGATCCGCGTTCATAGTAGAATATTTGTAGAGAAAACGCATATGCAGTAAGTCCATACGCGCATGTATATGGGTTACAAATGGAGGTTTAAAATGGCAAAGTATAGAAAGCTTGGTAGAAATTCAAGCCAGAGAAAGGCTTTATTAAGAAGTCAGGTTACAGCATTAATCGAAAACGGTAAGATCGTTACAACAGAAGCAAGAGCGAAGGAAGTTCGTAAGATGGCTGAAAAGCTTATCACACTTGCTGTAAAGGAAAAGGATAACTACGAAACAGTTACAGTTTCTGCAAAGGTTCCGAAGAAGGATTCTGAAGGCAAGAGAGTGAAGGAAGTTGTAGACGGTAAGAAAGTTACTGTTTATGATACTGTAGAAAAGGAAATCAAGAAGGATTTACCTTCAAGACTTCATGCTAGAAAGCAGATGGATAAGGTTCTCTACAAGGTAACAGAAGTTCCGACAGCTGCTGCTGGAAGAAAGAAGAATACAAAGACAGTTGACCTTACAAATAAATTATTTGATGAAATCGCTCCAAAGTATGCTGACCGTCAGGGTGGTTATACAAGAATCGTTAAGATTGGTTTAAGAAAAGGCGATGCTGCAATGGAAGTACTTCTTGAGTTAGTATAATTTTATTGTAGATGATTGGGAAGCTATGTGTTTTCGGATGCATAGCTTCCTTTTTGTACATATTGCAGAAATATAAGGAGAAAAAATTCTCTCCTCGCTTGAGAAGCTCGGATTTTTGCTCCGCAAAAACAAGGAGAATTATGGGAATCGTAAAAGCAAAAGACCTTACATTTGAATATATCAGACGTGATGAAGAAGGTAATGTGGAAGGTATTACAACTGCTGTGGACCACGTCAACATGGATATCCAGCCGGGAGAATTTATTGCCATTTTAGGTCACAACGGCTCCGGAAAATCCACATTTGCAAAACACATCAATGCCCTTCTTTTTCCAACAGAAGGGACAATTTTAGTAGATGGACTGGACACTTCCGATGAAGACAGCGTCATGGATGTCCGTCAGCGTGCCGGTATGGTTTTTCAGAATCCTGACAATCAGATTATTTGTACGCTGGTGGAGGAAGAAGTTGGTTTCGGACCGGAAAATATCGGTGTACCAACAGAAGAAATCTGGGAACGTGTTGCGGCAAGTTTAAAGGCAGTCGGTATGTATCAGTACCGGAAAGCATCACCCAATAAATTATCCGGCGGACAGAAACAGCGTGTAGCGATTGCGGGAATTGTGGCAATGAAGCCGAAATGTATTATATTGGACGAGCCGACCGCCATGTTAGACCCACACGGCAGGGCAGATGTTATGCGGGTACTGCATGAATTAAACCGGAAAGAGGGCGTAACGGTTATTCTGATTACACATTATATGGAAGAAGTCATTGATGCCGACCGTGTTTTTGTTATGGATGCGGGAAAAGTGGTGATGGAAGGCACACCGCGCCAGATTTTTTCAAGGGTAGAGGAACTAAAGCAATTGCGGCTTGATGTTCCGCAGGTGACAGAGCTGGCTTATGAATTAAGCAGAAGCGGCATTCCGATACGCAGCGGAATCCTGACCAATCAGGAATTGATTGACGAACTTATGAAGTTGAAATAAAATGTGTAAAGAATAGGGCTGTATAAATACAGTGGAAATGAGGAAGAAATGTCCATTATTGTTGATAACATCAGTTATACCTATGAAATCGGTACAGGATTTGAAAAACAGGCATTAAAAAATGTAAAATGTGTCATTAACGACGGGGACTTTATCGGACTGATTGGTCATACCGGGTCGGGAAAATCAACTTTTATCCAGCATTTGAACGGACTGGTGAAGGCAACCAGCGGTGCGATTTATTTTAATGGCATGGATATTTATGATAAAGATTTTGATATGAAAATGCTGCGCAGTAAAGTAGGACTGGTATTCCAGTACCCGGAACACCAGCTGTTTGAAACTGACATATTTAAAGACGTCTGCTTCGGACCAAAGAATCTGGGACTGCCGAAAATGGAAGTGGAACTGCGTGCATTTGAGGCACTGCGCCTTGTCGGACTGGACGAAAATCTCTATTACCAGTCGCCGTTTGATTTATCGGGTGGACAGAAAAGACGTGTTGCGATTGCCGGTGTGCTTGCGATGCGCCCGGATGTGCTGATACTGGACGAACCGACAGCAGGTCTGGACCCGAAGGGCAGAGATGAAATTTTAGACAGCATTAAAGATTTAAAAGAAAAAACCGGCATTACGGTGATTTTAGTATCCCACAGCATGGAAGATGTGGCAAAATATGTGAACCGCATTATGGTAATGAATGACGGTGTTTTGATGTATGATGACACACCGAAGCATATTTTTGCAAGATACAGGGAATTGGAGCAGATCGGACTTGCGGCGCCGCAGGTAACTTATATTATGAATGATTTAAAAAATGCTGGCTTTGCCGTTGATGTCAATGCCATTACCGTAGAGGAAGCCAGACAGAGCATTTTGAAGAATTTAAAAGGGATTCATGGAAAGGCATAGGAACACAAATTTATGTTAAGAGATATTACCATCGGACAATATTATCAGACAGATTCGGTGATTCACCGGTTGGACCCGCGTGTAAAACTCATGGGAACACTGATTTTTATTATCACGCTGTTTTTGGGAAAAAGCGTGTGGCTGTATCTGGGGGTTACTGTATTTCTGGCGGCAGTCATCAAATTGTCAAAAGTGCCTGTTAAATTTATTGTAAAAGGCTTAAAGGCGGTTGTAATACTGATTCTGTTCAGTGTGATTTTCAATCTGTTTTTAACGGAAGGAACGCCAGTCTTTCACATCTGGAAACTGACGGTTACTAAAGAGGGAATCTATCTGGCGGCATTTATGATGGTGCGCCTGATATTCCTGATTATGGGTTCGTCGCTGATGACCCTGACTACGACACCGACCCATCTGACGGACGGACTTGAAAAGGGACTTGGATTTTTAAAGGTGTTTCATGTGCCGGTACATGAAATTGCGATGATGATGTCGATTGCCCTGCGCTTTATTCCGATTCTGATTGAAGAAACTGATAAAATTATGAAGGCACAAATGGCACGCGGTGCTGATTTTGAAAGCGGCAATCTGATGAAGCGCGCAAAGGCAATGATTCCGATTCTGGTTCCGCTGTTTATTTCGGCATTCCGCCGTGCAAATGAACTGGCAATGGCAATGGAAGCGCGCTGTTACCACGGTTCGGAGGGACGAACCAAAATGAAACCGCTGCGCTACGGTAAAAATGATAAAATCGCATACCTTGTGCTGGTAGGGTATCTGATAGCGATGATTGGCATTAATGCGGCACTGGGCGGCAGAGTGATATAAATGGAGAGAGGTATGAGAAGAATTAAACTGACCGTTGCATATGACGGAACGCATTACAGCGGCTGGCAGATTCAGCCCAATGCGACCACAATTGAAAAAGAACTGGACACGGCAATTTATACGCTGACCGGTGAAAAACTGCATGTCACCGGAGCAAGTAGAACCGATGCAGGTGTGCATGGACTTGGCAATGTGGCTGTTTTTGATACGGAATCGACAATTCCCGGTTCCCGCTTCTGTTATGCGTTAAACCGGTATCTGCCGGAAGAAATCAGCATTTTGGAATCCCGTGAAGTAAAAGGTGATTTTCACCCGCGCCACTGCAATACCAAAAAGACGTATGAATACAAAATTTTAAATACCCCGTTTCCGATTCCACAGCAGCGCAATTACGCATGGCACGTACCGGGAAAACTGGACACTGTCCGTATGCGGGAAGCGGCGGCACTGCTTGTCGGGGAACACGATTTTAAAAGCTTCTGCTGTGTGAGGACACAGACGGAAACGACCGTGCGGCATGTCTATGGACTTGAAATTTCAGAGCAGGACGCCTATGGTGCAAAAATGTTTACGATACGGATTACCGGAAACGGATTTTTATACAACATGGTGCGGATTATCGCAGGAACATTGGTTCAGGTCGGTAAGGGACAGTTAAGCGCAGACGATGTGGCGCAGATGCTTGAAGCCAAAGACCGTACCGCGGCGGGACAGACTGCCCCGCCACAGGGACTGACACTGATGAACATTGAGTATGTGGACGGCGATGATGCGGAGTATAGAGCTGTGGATAATCCTTCAATTTCATAAGATTTTGTGGATAAGTCCGGAAAAATTTCATTTTCAGATGAAAAATAGATTGACACACTCGGACGTGTGTTATATAATTGTTAAATGTGACATGGCATAAGTGCGTGTCCTTAAACTATGAGTTAAGTGCTTAACCAAAGCCCCGGAGAAGCATTTAATATCAATCATATTAGAATTAATAGAATGCAATAAAAGCAATCATTTCAGGAGGAAAACCAATGAAAAGTTATATGGCTAGTGCATCAACAGTTGAAAGAAAATGGTATGTAGTTGATGCTGCAGATTATACATTAGGTCGTTTAGCATCACAGGTTGCTAGTGTTTTAAGAGGAAAGAACAAGCCTACTTACACACCATTCATCGACTGTGGTGACAACGTTATCGTAATCAACGCTGATAAGGTTAAGGTTACAGGTAAGAAGTTAGATCAGAAGATTTACTATCATCATTCAGACTATGTTGGTGGTATGAAAGAAACAACATTAAAGGAAATGATGGAAAAGAAGCCTGAGAGAGTTATCGAACTCGCTGTTAAGGGAATGCTTCCAAAGGGACCTTTAGGCAGACAGATGTATACAAAGCTTCATGTATATGCAGGACCTGATCATGATCAGGCAGCTCAGAAGCCGGAAGTTTTAAAGTTTTAATTAAAGGACAAATAAGGAGGAAATGACAGTGGCTAAGAAGGCAAACGGAAAGTTCTACGGAACAGGTAGAAGAAAAAGCAGTATTGCTAGAGTATATTTAGTACCGGGTAACGGTAACATTACAATCAATAAGAGATCACTTGATGAGTATTTCGGTCTTGAAACACTCAAGGTTGTTGTAAAGCAGCCTTTAGCATTAACAGAAACAACTGAAAAGTTTGATGTTCTTGTAAATGTACACGGTGGTGGATACACAGGTCAGGCCGGTGCTATCAGACACGGTATCTCAAGAGCTCTTCTTGAAGTTGATTCAGAAGAATACCGTCCATTATTAAAGAAGGCTGGCTTCTTAACAAGAGATCCTCGTATGAAGGAAAGAAAGAAGTATGGTTTAAAGGCAGCTCGTCGTGCACCACAGTTCTCAAAGAGATAGGATTTTATTGTATTTTGGAATACAATTCAATACGATTTATTACACCTCAGAATTTCGGTTCTGGGGTGTTTTTTTATGTGAACGGTGATAAAATAAATATTATGATAATAGATTATCAAAATATTAATCAAAACGGAAGGAGTGTTTATATGACAACTGTAAGCACAAAAAGCGGTAGAATTATAAAAGTTGTATCCAGAGAAGAAGAGAAGCGGGCTTATGTTAAGTATGCAAATGGAGAAAGAAAGTATGCAGAATAGAAAACCGATGATTCTTGTTTTAGCAGGACCAAATGGCTCAGGGGAAAGTACAATAACAACTTTTTTTGATAAAGTTGTTGAAAGATATTATAAATCAATTAATAACATAAAAGAGTTGCTTAATACATGTGATATTATGCATGTCTATGATAATACTAAAACACCAGAAAGAATTATTCGTAAACATAAAGATGAACTGTCAATATATCCAAATGAATATTGGACTGAGCAGGATATATTAGGATTGATGGAATAAAATTGTTACAAAAGGATTTAGTAAATAGCATATAAGAAAATTTGTAGTAGAGAATTTAGTGGAATATGACGGATGGATATGCGCTTGAAGAATATCAAAAACTAAGATAGTGATGAAAGAGATACTTCGATTGTGAAGTATCTTCTTCATTTATATTAATAAAGATTCGATAATCTAGTTGCAATCCCCTTGTATCATGCAAATTTCAATATTACAATTAGAACATAAAAATTGCGAATCAATGCCAAAGCGTGTTATAATAATCCGGATTATTTGTAAAGAAAGGCACATCATCATGGCAGCAGTTGTAACTGAAAAAATCATAGAAATGTTTCTGATACTTCTTGGCGGGGTAATCGTCTACAAAGCAGGACTGATAGACGATAAAACCGTTCCGAAGTTATCCAACCTGTTATTAATGTTTATATCGCCGCTGCTCATATTCCAGTCCTACCAAATGGAATTTGAAATGCGGCTGTTTTACGGACTGCTTTGGACACTGGCGGCGTCCGCAGTCACATTTGCGGTCACAATCGTATTATCAGAGCTGTTGTTCCGCAAAAAAGGAGAGCGTACACCCGTAGAAAAAATAGCCGTCATCTATTCCAACAGCGGCTTTATCGGACTGCCGTTAATTAACGGTATTATCGGTTCGGAAGGCATTTTTTACATGACGGCATATCTGACCATCTTTAATTTACTGCTGTGGACACACGGTGTACTGGTTATGGGCAGTGCGGGCAGTTTTAAGGAAATGTGTAAAAATCTGCTGACACCGACCATTATTGCGATATTTGCAGGCGTTGTCTGCTTTGTCACACAGCTGCGCCTGCCGGAGGTGCTTGCAAATCCCATACAGATGATTGGGAATATGAATACACCGCTTGCCATGATTATCGCAGGAGCCAATCTGGCACAGGGAAATCTTTTAAAAAGCCTGCAGAATAAGCGGCTGTATCTGCTCTGCGCCGTCAAGCTCATTTTATATCCGCTCGTGGGACTTGCGGCATTGTGGCTGTTACATCTGGAATTTCATATTGCATTTACCGTATTTATCGGCATGGCATGCCCGGCAGGCGCATCGGCGATTATGTTTGCGGAGCGTTACGGAAAAGACGCAAAATACGCTTCTGAAATCTTTGTTGTGACGACTGTATTATCAGCAATATCGATTCCGGTGCTGTCCGTGCTTGCAATCCGCCTGCTTGGCGCGGTGTAAAAGCAGACAAGCGCTGGAAATATATAAGCAGCAGCCGCAGAATTAAGATTAAAATCCATGTAAAATAAAAGGAAAAACACAAGATATCAGTTGCAAACAACCGGAAAAATTTGTATACTAAAACAAGAAAAAATGTGACAAAGGGGAGCAGCACAATGACAGTACAGGAGTGTTATCAGCAGATACAGGGCAATTATGAGAATGTGTTGAATCGTTTAAAGACAGATGAGAGAATTGTAAAATTTCTTGAACTGTTCTTAAGTGATACCACTTATCAGAAATTATCCGAAGCGGTAAATGCAAAAAATGATCAGGAAATTTTTAAATGTGTCCATGATTTAAAAGGTATGGCGCTGAATCTGGGTTTGACGGCATTGCAGAAAGCAGCACAAAATTTGTGTGATGCAGTGCGTTACGGTGAACCATCAGTTGATATTTCTCCGTTATATCAGGAAGTTACCAAAGAATATCAGAAAGTTGTAGATATAATACACGTAATCATGCAGGAACAGAACAGGAGCGTTTAAACCTGCAAAATGGAGGATGAACATGGAAGAAAAAAAAGAGTATCGGTTCGCCGATGAAAAAGAACAGCTAAAGAGGGTCAATTCCTTTTTAGCAACAGGATATACCGTATTTTATATTGTAATTTTAAGTGTGAACTGGGTATCGTATTTCAGAGGTGTACGTACACTTGGTTATACAGGGATGCTCAGCGTTCTGACACTGATAGCGATGGCGATTAATTCCCTTTCAACAAGAAAGGGTAAATCACAGTCCTGGTCAAGAAAGATAGGGTTTATATGTTTTACAGTCATTGCATTTTTAATGGGATACGCTTACGACAGTTATTATGTAAGATTTATTGCGGCAATTCCGTTTTGCGGCTATGTACTGCTGTACGACAAGAAAAATGTTGCCGTTACGGGCGGTATTTATTTTGCATTAAATGTATTTGTCAATATTATCAGAATCGGCGTACAGCATGCATATCCGAAAGAAGTGGCAATTGACCATATTTATGCGACATTTGCAATCGGACTGCTCATTGTGTTAATTTATGCAACCACGAGTGTTGCCGAGCAGTTTAAAAGGGATACAGAAGGAAGTTTAAAGGAACAGCATGAAAAGCAGAAGGTGATGGTCCGTGACATTTTAGAGGTGGCACACGAGGTTTCGGAAGGCACACAGAATGCCATGAATATTGTCAATGATTTAAATGCTTCGACAAAGGTGGTTGGACAGACCATGCAGGATATTGCGGGTAGTAACCAGAATACCGCAGAAAATATCCAGACACAGACCGAGATGAGCCGGAATATTCAGGAATCGATCGGAACAACACTGCAGTATGCAGAAGAAATGGTACAGGTGGCACAAGAATCCGGTACACTCAATGAAAGCAGTATCAATGCGATGAATCATTTAAAGACACAGGCAGAAGTCATTGCTGCGACAAATGAAGATGTAGCAACGCTGATGAATACGTTAAAAGAGCGTACAGAAGCCGTAAAAGGCATTGTCGATACAATCTTTTCGATTTCATCACAGACTAATCTGCTGGCGTTAAATGCATCCATTGAAAGTGCAAGAGCGGGCGAAGCCGGAAAAGGGTTTGCAGTTGTAGCGGACCAGATTCGTAATCTTGCAGAAGAAAGCAGAAAAGAAACAGAAAATATTGCAAAGATTCTTGAAGAACTTTCTGACGGAACCAATGCGGCATCCGATGCCGTAACGCAGTCGGTAGAAGCCGCACAGGTGCAGAATGATATGATTCAGAATGCATCGGAGAGCTTTAGCGGAATGAGCGGCAATATGTCTAAGATGATTGAAAATATCGAGCATATGGACAGCATGTTAAACAGCTTAAAGCAGGCGAATGACCGGATTGTAGAAAATATTATGCAGATTTCGGCAACGGCAGAAGAAGTGACTGCCGCATCCACACAGGCAGAAAATCTGAGCAATCAGAATCTTGAAAATGCGGAAAATGCGCAGCAGCTTTTAACCGGCGTTCTTTCCGTTTCAGAAAAATTAAATACCTATCAGGCACAAGAATAAAAAAGAAGCCGCATCCATGAGTGGACTTTAAAAGTCCGACACAGATGCGGCTTTTACTTATTTAGAAGCCTGTCTATAGACAAATGCGGCAACAACGGCAGTCAGTGCTTCCGTAATCCAGAAAGCATGCCATACAAAAGCAGGTCCGGCGGTGTGACACAAAATAAAGGCGGCAGGAATAATCACCGCTACATAGCGCAGAAGCGAAATGATAAAAGAAGAAAATCCTTTACCAAGTCCCTCCAAAGCGCCGGAAGCCGTAACGGAAACCGCGGATACAATAAAGCCAAGACAGATAATTTGCAGGGCGCGTGTGCCGAGTGCAATCGTTTCGGGATTTGCGGTAAAAAGCGCAATCAGCGGCTTTGCGGCAAACAGACATCCCAAAGTGCCTGCAAGCATCATGGCGGCAGTCATGGCAAGCGTGGTATCATAAATCTTTTTTACGCGCTTCATTTCACGCGCACCGTAATTATAGCCGATAATCGGGCGCATACCCTGAATAATGCCGTTGGCAGGCAGATATAAAAAGGTCTGTAATTTATAGTAAATTCCTAAAACAACGACATAACTCTGTGAAAATCCCGCCAGCAGTGCATTTAAGAAAGAAACCAGCAGGGACGGCAGAGCCAGATTTAAAATGGCAGGCACGCCGATTGCATATAGTTTTTTGTCGGTTGCACCGTGCGGTTTTAAATAACAGCGGCGGATATGCACCGGAAGCGGACGTGAAAAATATACGACAAGGTAAATGCTTAATGTTACAATCTGACCGATACCGGTTGCAAGTGCTGCACCGGCAATGCCAAGCCGCGGAAGGAAACCGATGCCGAAAATCAGCAGAGGGTCTAATATAATATTGGTAATACAGCCGCACAGCAGAGCCGCCATAGTGATTTTCATGTTGCCGACTGCCTGAAAAATCTTTTCAAATGCAAGTCCGAGCATAATAATCAGGGAAAATGAAAATGCAATTGAAGCATACCGTGTGCCAAGCTGTAAAACTTCGGTATCCTTTGTAAAAAGGGATAAGAAAAAAGGCATGATACCGCTGCTTACAACGGTAATTACAATGCCATGCACAACCGAAAACAGCATACCGTGTGTTGCGGCGCGGTCGGCATTTTTGACATCGCCTGCTCCAAGGCATAGTGCAATCAGGGCATTCATGCCGACTCCGAAACCGATTGCAATAGCATTGATTAAATTCTGAACCGGATACACCAGCGACAGTGCCGTCATTGCCTGCTCACTGATTTGCGCCACGAAAAAGCTGTCAATAATGTTGTATAAGGAATTTACAAGCATGGAAATTACCATAGGAAGTGCCATGCTTGTCAGCAGTGGAAATACCGGTTTTTCTTTCATAAAAGACTGATTCATAAAATACTCCATTCTGCAGACGATTCTTAAAAAGGTTTAATTATTTTACTCAAACCTGTAATAAACTGCGCTGCGCCGTCTGTAACACAAAGCAGCCGTGCGGCAAAAAAAAACGCCACACAATTACCCCGTACAAGGATAATTGTGTGGCGAAAAAAGATAAACTATAAAAATCCACACGTTGTTTTAGTGTGGTTATTTTAGCATAAAGCCCGAAAAAAAGCAAGGCAGGGCCCAAAAGTATGCTATAATAGAAAGCAAAGGTTTTAGCCGCAAAAGAAATTGAAGAAGGTTTACAGAAATGGAGCAGAAAATGGTACAAAACACGAAATTAACAAAAATGATATTCTGGGCAATGATGGTGGCAGTCGGAGTGGTGATTTCACCGTTACTGCGGATTGAGGGAATGTGTCCGATGGCACATTTTATCAATGTCACCTGTGCCGTCTTATTAGGTCCGTGGTATGCGTTTCTATGCGCATTGGCAATTGGACTTATCCGCATGGCATTTATGGGCATTCCGCCGCTTGCACTGACGGGGGCGGTATTCGGCGCGGCACTGTCAGGCATTTTATACCGGGCGTCGAAGGGAAAGATTATTTTTGCATTTTTAGGTGAAGTCATCGGTACAGGCATTATCGGTGCAATTGTATCATATCCGGTAATGGCGCTGTTATGGGGCAGAACCGGGCTTACATGGCTGTTTTATGTGCCGTCCTTTATAGCGGGAACATTAATCGGCGGCAGTATCGCCTTTTTATTCTTAAAGCAGTTACAGCGCATGAAACTGCTGACAAAGTTCCAGCAGGCACTGGGAACACAGGTTTATGACAAAGTAAAACAGGCAGAAAGCAGCCTTAAACAGTAAAACAAAAAGGAAGGAAATAAAAAAATGCTTGAAAAGATGAAAAAAGCAAAAGAAGCGGTCATCAGTCAGGCACCGCTTATACACTGCATTACCAATCCTATTTCAATCAATGACTGTGCCAATGTAGTGTTGGCGCTGGGGGCGAAGCCGATTATGGCGGAACACCCAAAGGAAGTCCATGAAATCACGGCACTTGCAAAGGCATTGGCAGTCAACCTCGGTAACATTACCGATGCAAGGGCAGAATCCATATTTATATCCGGTGGAGTGGCTAAAAATGCGCAGATACCCTGTGTAATTGATGTAGTCGGCGCGGCGTGCAGTTCACTGCGCATGGAGCTGGCAGAACGGTTTATCCGTGAGTGTGCGCCCTGTGTGATTAAGGGCAATTTATCCGAAATCAAAGCACTTGCAGGTGCGGACTGTGCGGCGCAGGGTATTGACGTTGGAGAAAAAGACCGTGTAAGTGGCAGTGACACACAGCAGTTACACAAGACAGGCAGACTGATTTGTGATTACGCTAAAAAGGCACAGGCAGTTGTCATGGCGAGCGGGGTCGTCGATATTATTTCAGACGGCAGTCAGGTGTGGTTTGTAAAAAATGGCGTGGCAGAGCTATCCAAAGTCACGGGAACAGGCTGCATGCTCAATGTCATTACGGCAACATACCTTTCCGTAACAGACCCGCTTACAGCATGTCTGCTTTCGGCAGGAACGCTCGGTATCTGCGGAGAGCTCGCAGACAAAAGTCGCGGCATGGGAACGTATCATATTGAATTAATCAATCAGTTATCCACACTGTCGGATGCGCAGTTGGAACAGTATTTACAGATACAACGTGCGTTATAGGTAATACCTATAACGCACTATTATTTTTGTATATTTGTCAAAGCCGGATTTCCGTGCTAATATCTTAGACATAGAAAACATACATGACCTACTTGTTAAGTATGAATAACAAAACAGGAAAGGCATACAGACAACATAAAAATAAAAAATGATTTTGAAAGCCGTGTAAGCAGGCGGCAGAATGGAGGACAATATGAGTACATTAAAAGAAAGAAATTTAAAATTTGAAACAAAGCAGCTTCACGTAGGACAGGAAAGCGCAGATCCGGTTACAGATTCAAGAGCTGTGCCGATTTACCAGACCTCTTCTTATGTGTTCCACAACAGCGAACATGCAGCTGCAAGATTCGGACTGACAGATGCCGGTAACATTTACGGAAGATTAACCAATCCGACAGAAGACATTTTTGAACAGAGAATTGCAGCACTTGAAGGCGGTGTAGCAGCGCTTGCAGTAGCTTCCGGTGCGGCAGCAATCGCTTATACATTCCAGAATCTTGCACAGGCAGGCGACCATATCGTAGCTTCAAAGACAATCTACGGTGGTACATATAACCTGTTAGAGCATACATTACCGGCATACGGCATTACAACAACATTCGTAGATGCCAACAACTTAGATGAAATCAGAAATGCCATTCAGGACAACACAAAGGCAGTATTCATCGAAACACTCGGCAATCCAAATTCCAATGTCGTTGATATCGAAGAAATTGCAAAGATTGCACATGAAAACAAGATTCCGCTTGTAATTGATAATACATTCGGTACACCATACCTTATCCGTCCAATCGAATATGGCGCAGATATCGTTGTTCATTCAGCAACAAAGTTCATCGGCGGACACGGAACAACCATTGGTGGTGTTATCGTAGACAGCGGTAAGTTTGACTGGGAAGCATCCGGCAAATTCCCGTCACTGGTTGAACCAAACCCAAGCTACCACGGCATCAGTTTCACAAAGGCAGCAGGTCCGGCAGCATTTGTTACAAAAATCCGTGCAATTCTCCTCAGAGATACAGGTGCTACCCTTTCGCCAATCCACGCATTTATCTTTCTTCAGGGACTTGAAACACTTTCACTGCGTGTAGAACGTCATGTGGAAAATGCGTTAAAGGTTGTAGATTATTTATCAAAGCACCCACAGGTAGAAAAGGTCAACCACCCATCATTACCGGATGCACCGACACATGATTTATATGAAAAATACTTCCCGAACGGCGGCGGTTCAATCTTCACATTTGAAATTAAGGGCGGCGCTGAAGAAGCAAAGAAGTTCATTGATAACCTTCAGGTATTCTCTCTGCTTGCTAATGTAGCAGATGTAAAATCCCTTGTTATCCATCCGGCTTCTACAACACATTCACAGCTGTCAGAAGAAGAACTGCTTGATCAGGGCATTAAGCCAAACACAATCCGTCTTTCAATCGGTACAGAGCATATCGATGATATCATTGATGATCTGGAAGAGGCATTTGCCGCAGTAAGATAAAAAACTCTTGCACAGCACGCTGGTTTATGATAAAATGTAAATGTTACTAATAATATTTTCAGGAGGATTATCATGTCGGACGATGCTGACGGTGATACGGCACCTAACCACAGAACAATCAAAAATTTAAATCAGAATGAATGAATACAGGCATGGCTGCACGGATACAATCTTGCAGCTATGCCTTTTTGTGCTGTTTTAGGGAAATACCGGTGTGATAAGCGAAAGGAGTTTTATTTAAAGATGGGTACAGATATTGTATCGTGGGTAATTATTATTTGCTGCATTATGATGTCAGCATACTTTTCAGCGACAGAAACAGCGTTTTCTTCGCTGAACAGGATTCGTATGAAAAATATGGCGGAAAAGGGGAGTAAGCGGGCAAAGCTGGTGTTAAAGCTTTCAGAAAATTATGACAGCCTGCTTTCAACGATTCTGATAGGGAATAATATTGTCAATATTACCTGTACATCACTTGTTACAATTCTTTGTGTCAAGGGATTTGGTGAAGATGTGGGGGCAACCCTGTCAACCGTGATTACAACCGTGGTGATTCTGGTATTTGGTGAAGTTTCGCCGAAAAGTATTGCAAAGGAATCAGCAGAAACGGTTGCGATGTTGTCAGCGCCGCTATTAAGAATATTTATCTACATACTGTCACCGGCGAATTTCTTATTCCGCCAGTGGAAAAAGCTGTTGTCCTGCATTTTTAAAAGTCAGGATAATAAGGGGATTACAGAAGAAGAACTGCTTACAATTGTACAGGAAGCTGAAGCGGACGGCGGCATTGATAAAGAGGAAGGAAGCTTAATCCGCAGTGCAATTGAGTTTAATGAACTGGAAGCGATAGATATTTTAACCCCGCGTGTCGATGTCATCGGTGTGTCCGTAGCATTATCCAAACCGGAAATTGCAAAGGTATTTGCAAAAACAGGATATTCGCGCCTGCCGGTATATGAAAAAGACATGGATAATGTTGTCGGCATTTTATATCACAAGGATTTTTACAATTACGTCAATAATTCGGATATGACAATCCGCGAAGCCGTAAAGCCGGTGCTGTTTACGACAAAGCATAAAAACATCAGTGAACTGTTAAAAGAATTACAGGTAAAACATATGCACATTGCGGTGATAGTGGATGAATTTGGCTGTACGGTCGGTATCCTTACATTAGAAGATATTTTGGAAGAACTGGTCGGAGAAATCTGGGACGAACACGATGAAGTCGTGCGGGAGGTTGAGCCGTTATCGGAAAATGTGTACCGTGTTTCAGGTAAAACCAATGTCGAGCGCCTGTTTGAATCCCTCGGATATGAGCAGGAATTTGATGTGCAGACTGTCAGTGGCTGGATTATGGAGCTTTTAGAGCGTATACCGGAAGCGGGTGACACCGTAGATTACCGGAACATGCACCTCACTGTAGAGAGCATGAAAGAAAAGCGCGTGGATACGGTAAGGCTGGAAATCCGCGCCGAAAGCCAGAGTGCATAGTGAAAAAAGAAAAGAGGAAGCTGCAATTATGATGACAGAATTAGAGCAGTATTACAATAAATTTAACGAAGAAAAGCGGTTAGACAGCCGTCATGGAAAAGTCGAATTTATCACGTCCATGAAATATATTCACGAATATCTGGGCGGGGACACGACAAAGAAAATCTTAGACATCGGTGCAGGAACCGGAAAATATTCGGTGGCATTGGCAGAAGAAGGTTATGATGTCAGTGCTGTTGAATTGGTAAAGCACAATTTGGGACTGTTAAAAGCCAAAAACAGCAGTGTAAAAGCTTATCAGGGCAATGCGTTAAAACTCAGACGATTTGAAAATGATACGTTTGATGTGACATTGTTATTCGGACCAATGTATCATTTATTTACTAAGGAAGACAAAGTCCGGGCGCTGTGCGAAGCAAAGCGCGTGACAAAGCCAGGCGGCATAATCTTTGTGGCATATGTCATGAACGAATACAGCATTTTAACCTACGGTTTTAAGCAGAAGCATATTGCTGAGTGTGTGAGGGATGGACGCATTTCAGAAGAATTTCAGTGTATATCAGCGCCGAGCGACTTATACGACTACGTCCGGATTGAGCAGATTGACGCATTGAATCAAGAAGCCGGACTGGAGCGTATCAAAATTATCACACCAGACGGTCCTGCAAACTATATGCGTCAGGTGCTAAACAGTCTGACCGAGGAAGAATTTGGGTTATTTATCCAATACCATTTATCAACGTGTGAGCGGCAGGACTTAATCGGTGCGGCGGCGCATACGGTGGATATTTTAAGAAAGTAAAAGTGTTACTTTTAAAAATCCCGCTTATGCGCCTTGACATAGCGTACAAAGCTTTCCGCCTGCGGGGAGAGCGGTTTTTCCTTGGCATAATTTAAGCTGATATAGCTGTAAATACCGGGCGTTACCGGAATAAATGCAAGTGAAGAATCGTTTTCCTGCCGGGCAGAGTGGTGCATCATCAGCGTAATCCCGGCGCCGTTGCGTACAAGGTCAATCAGCGTTGCACCGCGGTTTCCGGTATAGGCGATGTGCGGTTCAAATCCGGCATTGCGGCATTCACGGATACACAAATCATTTATAAAAGAATGTTCCGGAAATAACAGAAACGTTTCTCCGCGCAGCTGTTCAAACGGCAGATTATCCGCCTTAGCGAGCGGGTGCGTAGCAGGAAGCACGGCGGTCAGGTAATCAATCATATAAGGGATACTGTTAAATTCCTTCACAGAAGACGATTCACTTCTTAAAAATGCAATATCGCATTTGCCGTCCGTGAGCAGTTCTTTTACAAATGTAGAATCACCCTCAATCGTCTGCAATGTCATATCGGGATTCTCATTTAAAAATCCTGCAATCAGTGCCGTAATTGCGTGCTGTTTCATCGAAGGAATCGACCCAAGCACAATATTGCCGCTGTCCTGATGAATCTTGCGGCGCACATTTTTTTCAAATTCATATTCCAGACTGACCATCTTTCGCGCATACGGCAGCAGCATCTGTCCAAACTCCGTAAGAACAACCGTCCGCGTTGTACGCTCAAAAAGTTCCACACCAATTTCAGTTTCAAGCTTCTTAATGTGCTTTGACAGACACGACTGCGAAATAAAAAGACATTCCGCCGCCTCCAAAAAATTCTTCTTCTCCGTCAAAGTCACAAACTCCTCCAGATACCGAACATTCAAATTCATTAGACAAAACCTCCAATTGTATTATATATAAGGAAAAACCAGCCCACACAAGGAATAAAAAGTGTCCTCGTTCTTTCAGACAATTCATCAGCCTTTCGTCCACCACTCCCTAGCGCAGGGAATAAATAAGCAATCGGCGAAGTCAAGTAACACGTTGAGCTGATTGCTTATTTATTCCCCTATGTTGAGCAGCTTGCTTATTTATTCCCCCTGCGGTGAGTGGCAGACTTTTAAATTGCCTGTAATTAGATGATTGACTTTTTATTCCACAGTGGAATAAATATACACCAATTATGAATTGAATGTCAACGATAATTCATATAAAATAAACTTGTCAATGAAAGCACCGGACGGCCTTAGCATAGCCCGCAGACCTGACGGTGCAGTAAAATTATAAAACTTTTCATTGCAAAATCACAATAAATATAAAAGAAATGAGGTGCAGCAAGTGAAAAGATATTGGAAATATATCAGACCCTATATACAATACTATATTTTAGGTCCCTGCTTTATGATGATGGAAGTTGTCGGTGATGTGTTACTGCCGTACATGCTTGCAAAGATAATCAATCAGGGTATTGCAGAAAGAAATGTCGTGTATATTATAAAAATAGGCGTCATTATGGGATTTATTGCAGTAATAATGGCAGTTGGCGGTGTTTTAGGCGCATGGTTTGCTTCTAAAGCGGCGATGAATTTCGGCGCGGATCTGCGCATGGATTTATTTGAAAAAATCCAGCAGTTTTCCTTTCAGAATATCGACAATTTCAGTACCGGTTCATTAATAACAAGATTAACCAACGACATTACACAGATTCAGAATATGATTATGATGACACTCAGAATGTGTCTGCGCTCGCCAGGCATTTTAATCGGAGCGATGGTGATGGCATTTGTCATCAGCCCGAAGCTGGCGGCGATATTCATTATCGTCCTGCCGGTGCTGGCAGTCCTTATTGTAGTCATCATGCGGTGTGCATTTCCGCAGTTTAGAACCTTGCAGGAAAAACTGGATGCACTCAATTCCTGTATTCAGGAAGGACTGGTGGGTATCCGGCTGATAAAGTCCTTTGTGCGGGGCGACTATGAAGAAATGCGTTTTGAAAAAAGAAATCAGCAGTTAAAAGAAGCCAATCTGACGGCAATGAAAACTATGCTTTTGTATACACCGCTGATGACACTGGCACTGAATATTACAACCGTGGTTGTTGTCTGGTCGGGTGGTAATATGATTGTTGCCGGAAATATGCAGGTCGGTGACTTGACGGCATTTACCAATTACATCGTGCAGATTATGTCCAGTCTTACTATGCTTTCGATTGCATTTTTAAACTGGGCGCGTGCCATAGCATCTTTCCGCCGTGTCGGTGAAGTCCTCGATGAAAAGATTGACCTGACGGATGAAAATGCGAAGCATAAGGACAGAGCAGTCTGTGAGGGCAGTGTTGAATTTCAAAATGTATCTTTCCGATATTACAAAAACAGTCCCGAATGGGTCATTGAGAATATCAGTTTTAAACTGGAAGCCGGAAAGACCCTTGGCATTATCGGACCGACCGGAAGTGGAAAAAGTACGCTCGTGTCCATGATACCCCGCCTGTATGACACCGATGAGGGGACGGTGCTCGTTGATGGAATCAATGTGCGGGATTACGGTTTAAAGCCTTTGCGGGAAGGCATCGGTATGGTGCTGCAAAACAATACGCTTTTTTCCGGCAGCATCACTGAAAATTTAAAATGGGGAGATGAACATGCCGATGAAAAAGCTGTCCGGAAGGCCGCGCAAAATGCACAGGCAGCAGGGTTTATCGACAGTTTTAAAGACGGTTACCGGACCCGTTTAGAGCAGAGCGGAAATAATGTATCCGGTGGTCAGAAACAGCGGCTGTGCATTGCAAGAGCTTTATTAAAGTGTCCGAAAATCCTTATTTTAGACGATTCCACCAGTGCGGTGGATACGGCGACAGAACGCGCGATCCGCGAAGCACTGCATTCGGAATACAAGGATATGACAAAGATTATTATTGCACAGCGGATCCGTTCCGTCATGGATGCGGATGAAATACTGGTACTGGATAACGGAAAGACGGCAGGCTTTGGCACACATGAACAGCTGCTTGCAGACTGTCCGGTTTACCGTGAAATTTATGATGTACAGAACGGAAGGGAGGAGTAACTATGCCGCCAATGGGAGGAGTAACAGGTGCAATGCGCGGTACGAACCGCCGCGGAATCGGCTCTAAAGCAGCCAGACCGAAAAATATGAAGCATACCGTTATGCGGCTTTTTTCTTATATGAAAAAAGATGTGTGGATGCTGGCGGCAGCACTTTTGTGTGTTGTGGCAGGCACAGTAAGTACGCTTGCCGCTTCCTATATGTTAAGACCGATTATTAATGACTATATTATTCCGGCAAAAACATCTGCCGATTTAAAGAAACTGGCAGGGGCGTTAATCGTCATGCTGGCGGTGTATTTGTTGGGCGTGATGGCAGCGTATTTACAGAATCGCATTATGCTGGTACTTTCTCAGAAAGCACTGGTGCGCCTGCGCAGTGATTTATTTGTGCATATGGAAAAGCTGCCGCTACGGTTTTTTGATACCCATACCAAAGGAGATTTAATGAGCCGCTATACCAATGATGTCGATGTTATCGGTGAAATGTTAAACAGCACTCTTGTACAGTTGATATCAGGAATCATTACTGTAATTGGTACGCTCTGCATGATGATTTATACCAACATTTTACTGGCGATGATTACGCTGGTTATTGTGCCGCTCATTTTAAGCGCCGGAAAATTTCTGGTTAAAAAGAGCAGAAAATATTACGTGGGACAGCAGGAAGCTCTGGGCAGATTAAATGCGTGCATTGAAGAAACGGTATCGGGCCAGCGCGTAGTGAAAGTATTTAATCATGAAGACAAGGTCCTTGAAGCTTTTAAGGAATACAACTACGATTTGCGGGACAAACAGCAGAAAGCACAGTTTTTCGGCGGTATTATGGGTCCGGTTGTGGGAAATCTCGGTCAGTTAAACTATGCGCTAACAGCCATGCTTGGCGGAATCCTGTGTGTATTTAAAGGTTTTGATGTCGGAGGTCTGAGCATTTTTGTGACCTATGCAAGGCAGTTCTCCCGCCCGGTTAATGAAATCACCATGCAGATGAACACCGTATTTTCGGCACTTGCGGGCGCAGAACGTGTCTTTGACATTATGGATTTGGAAGTCGAAGATATTTCCGGTAAAAAGCTTGAAAATGTGCAGGGCGAAATCAGCATGGAGCATGTGACGTTTGGATAC
>PPYE01385446.1_pt1 | contig 23186 bp, 24 predicted proteins | sample 1559881 | NCBI WGS metagenome assembly PPYE01 (sample SAMN08240022, study PRJNA423297) | Human gut metagenome, whole genome shotgun sequencing project. | reverse complement strand
GATCCTACTAATCATTCAACGGGAGCCCGGAGTTCTCCGGTGGATTGCAGACCTCCCCGCCATGGGTCGACCATGGAGGCTCGATGAGGAAGCGTGATTCCGGAGACAGGGCACCCACCTGTCCGTAAGGGTAGGTTTGATTGACCGCAGACGACCGGGCGGGATCTTTATAGTAATCCAATCCACCGCTTGTGCCCCTGCAAACACAGGGCACGGCTGTGGATTTTTTTATCACCATTTGAAAGGATGTGCAATTGCGGCATGAGCTCTGAGCATCTGGTTGGTACTTTCATTCCCCGGTTCACCTTTGACACCCCCACCACCCCGGGCAACGATTTTTACGCCCTGTGTGCGGGCACCGAGCCCCTGTGCATGATCTTTCTGCCCGGGTTCGACCACCCGGTCACCCGGGAATACCTGACCCGCTACTTAAAGACCCTGCCGCGGCTGCGGGGTGTGCGGCTGGCGTGTGTGGTGCGCTCAGCCCCCCGCGCGGTGGCCGAGGCTACACAGGGAAAAGAGTTTCCCTTCCCCATCATCTGCGATGCGCCGGGTGTGCTGTACAGCTATCTGGGGGTGGAGCAGGCACGCGGGCTTTTAAGCTGGAGCTTTTCTGCCCAGCGCATCTACAAAAGCGCCCGGGATGCCGGTTATCACTACGACCGCAATGCCCCGCAGATTTTGCCCATGACCTTGATCGTGGGCCACGAGGGCAAGATCCTGTTCACCCACTCCGGCCGCAGCCAGACCGACCTGCCGGAGGACTGCATTGCCATCCGGGAGCTTGCCCGCGAGGTAGTGCACACCAAGGCTGCCGACCAGCGCCGCGCAAGCCACCACTGCTCGGACGAGACACTGACCCTGCCCGACCTCATTGGCTGGGACGATGTGGATAACGACCAGTAAACCACACAGAAAATATTTTATATTTTCGCTGGAAAAACTATAACCTGAAAACGGCTGCTGCACGCAAAGTGCAGCAGCCGTTTTGTTATTCTTCCTCCGGTTCTTCGCTGAACAGTTCCGGAATGCAGCCAAGGGCAGCCAAGCCCACCAGCGCAAACACGATGCGGGACCACACCGAGGTGCTGCCGCCCAGCAGCCAGCCCACAAGGTCGAACTGAAAAAGCCCCACGAGCCCCCAGTTCACACCGCCCACAATGAGCAGCAGCAGGCAGATTTTGTAAAAGGTCTGCACAAAAAAGACCTCCTTCCTTTGGGGCCAGTATGCCCTGCGGGAAGGAGGTTTATACTTTTTTAGCGGATCACCCGGGCACCGCCGCGGTCGGGCTTGGCAACGTAGACCTGTGGCCACTGCCGCTTTGCTGCCGCTGCGGCGGTTCTGGCGGCAGCTTCGTCCCGGAACACGCCGAACACTGCTGCGCCACTGCCGGTCATCAGCGCGGTAACAGCGCCGTGGGCCCGGAGCAGGGCTTTGATCGCCTCGTTGTCCTTTGCGCCGCTGCACTCTTCCAGTGCATTCCCGGCGGCAGCGCATACGGCATCTAAATCTCCGGCGCGGATGGCCTTTTCCTGTGCCTCACAGTCCGGGTGGGTGCTGCTGCCCACGGTATCGTAAGCAGCAAAGGCCTCCGGGGTGGACACGCCGTAGTCCGGCATTACTACTGTGAACCAGCAGTCCGGCACAGGGGGCAGCGCCTTGAGCAGGTCGCCCACGCCCTGCACCCGGCAGGTGCCGCCCATCAGGGCAAAGGGCACGTCCGCACCGATGCCTGCGCCCAGCGCGCACAATTCGCTCATGGAAAGCTTTGCACCGTACAGGGCATTCAGACCCACCAGCACGGCGGCAGCGTCTGCACTGCCGCCCGCCATACCCGCCCGCACCGGGGTGTTTTTGTAGATGGTGATATCCACCCCCGCCAGCAGGCCGGTGTAGTGGAAGAACGCCAGCGCCGCCTTGATGGCAGTATTTTTATCGTTGGGCTGCACAAGGCTGCCCGGCAGACGCAGACTGAGCCCGGCGCTGCGGCGCAGCATCACCCGCTCGTACAGGGTGATGGTCTGCATGGTCATGTCCAGCGCGTGGTAGCCATTGGGCAGCAGCCCTACCACATCCAGTGCCAGATTGAGTTTTGCCGGGGCCAGCACGGTCACTGCGTTTTTCCGCTCTCGCCGTTCCATCTGTGTTCCTCCTCAGTTGCCATGGTAGATGTTGTTTTCCACCAAAAATTCCCGGATGCGCTTCAGCGCCTCGGTCAGGTGCTCCACGCTGTACGCGTAGGAAACGCGGCAGTAGCCCTCGCCGGAAGCGCCAAAGGCATCGCCGGGGATGATGGCAACGTGCTTTTGCCCCAAAAGCTTTGTGCAGAACTCCTGACTGCTCATGCCGGTGCTCTTGATGCAGGGGAAGGCGTAGAACGCGCCCCGGGGCTCGAAGCAGGTCAGCCCCATATCGTTGAAGCTGCGCACTACCAAACGGCGGCGCATATTGTATTCGTCCCGCATCCGGTCGATTTCGCCATCGCACTCCTTCAGGGCGGTGATGGCGGCGTACTGGCTGGTGGTGGGGGCGCTCATGATGGCGCTCTGGTGGATCTTGGTCATAATTTTAATGACCGCCTCCGGGCCGCAGGCATAGCCCAGCCGCCAGCCGGTCATGGCGTAGCTTTTGGAAAAGCCGTTCACCACAATAGTGCGCTCTGCCATGCCGGGCAGGGTGGCAATGGAAACGTGCGGCCGCAGGCCGTAGTTCAGCTCTGCGTAAATTTCATCAGACAGCACCATGATATCGGTGCCGCGCAGCACCTCAGCCACTGCTTCCAGATCCTCCCGCTCCATCACTGCACCGGTGGGGTTGTTGGGGAAGGGCATGATGACCAGCTTGGTCTTGGGGGTAATGGCAGCCTTCAGCGCCTCGGCGCGAAGACGGAACTCGTCCTCCTGACGGCAGGCAACGTGCACCGGCACACCGCCGGACAGGGTGGTGATGGGCTCGTAGCACACAAAGCAGGGCTCCGGGATGATCACCTCGTCCCCGGGCTTGACCAGCGTGCGGATGCACATATCAATGGCCTCGCTGCCGCCCACGGTCACAAGGATCTGCCGCATGGGGTCGTAGCGCAGGTTCATGCGCCGCTCCAGATACCGGCTGATCTCGGCGCGCAGCTCTTTTAAGCCGGCGTTGGAGGTATAGCGGGTGCGGCCATGCTCAAGGCTTTCAATGCCGGCTTCGCGCACAGCCCACGGGGTCTTGAAGTCCGGCTCGCCTACGCCAAGGCTGATGCACTCGGGCATTTCGGCGGCCAGATCGAAAAATTTGCGGATGCCGGAGGGGCGCATGGCCTTGGCGGCAGGCGCGATCAGTTTATCATAATCCATCACAGCACCGTGCACTCTCTTTCATCAATTTCTTCATCCTGATACAGCCGCCCCTCTTTTTTGTAGGTGCGCAGCACAAAATGGGTGGCGGTGGACAGCACATCGTCCAGCGGCGAAAGCCGCTTTGCCACAAACAGGGCGATCTCCTGGAAGGTCTGTCCCTTGATCACCAGCTGCAGGTCGTACCCGCCGCTCATCAGCAGCACGCTCTCCACCTCGTCAAAGGCGGCGATTGTGGCAGCTATCTCGTCAAAGCCGCGGCTCTTTTTAGGGCTGACGTTCAGCTCGATGACCGCCTCCACGCGGTTCACCTTGGCCTTTTCCCAGTCCACAAGGGTCTTGTAGCCCTTGATGATGCCCTGCGCCCGGGCAAGATCCATCATCGCCGCCACCTCGGCGGGGGATTTGTTCAGCATGGTGGCAATGTCCTCCACGGGCAGCCGGGCGTTGTTTTCCAGAATCTTCAAAAGCTGTTCCATTGTCATATACTCCTTATCAACCCTCTACACGGAAATCCGCAGGAAATTATGTATAAGTATAGCACAAGCCCCGGCAGATTGCACTTGATTTTTATATAGAATGTCTTTTGCCCCCGTATTCTGCTCTTTTTTACAAAAAGTGTGTTCAAAATTTGCTAAATCTGCTATACTGAAAGGGTAAGCGTGTGCCGGGTCTTTGGCGGCACCAATCACTATAAGGAAAACGAGGGTGGAAACCATGAAAGCTTTCATTACCGTCATTGGACACGATACCGTGGGCGTTGTCGCAAAGGTGGCCGGTCTGTGTACCGAGTTGAACATCAACATTGAGGATGTGACCCAGAGCATCCTGCAGGGGATGTTTGCCATGATCATGCTGGTGGATCTTTCCAACTGCAATGTTGACCACGACCAGCTGCACAAGCGCACCGATGCACTTGCCGCCGAGATGGGGATGCAGATCAACGTGACCCGTCAGGAAGTTTTTGACGCCATGCACACCATCTGAGCCGGAAAGGAGCCCGCAACCGCTATGAGTATGTTTAACACCGGGGATATCCTGGAGACCATCGAGATGTTCACGCAGGACAATCTGGACGTGCGCACCGTGACCATGGGCATCAGCCTGCTGGACTGCATCGACCCGGACCCCAAGAAGGCCTGCGAGAATATCTATAACAAGATCACCACCAAGGCCGCGAACCTTGTCTCCACCGTGGAGCGCATCAGCGCCGAGTACGGTATCCCCATCATCAACAAGCGCATCAGCGTTACCCCCATTGCCATGCTGCTGGGTGCCTGCCCGGAGGCAGACCCCGTGGACTTTGCAAAGACGCTGGACGCCGCCGGTAAAAAGGTGGGCGTCAACTTTGTGGGCGGCTACAGCGCACTGGTGCACAAGGGCTTTTCTGCCGGTGACCGCCGCCTGATCGAGTCCATTCCCCGCGCACTGGCCGAGACCGACATCGTGTGCAGCTCGGTGAACATCGGCGCCACTAAGGCCGGTCTGAACATGGACGCCATCAAGCTGATGGGTGAGGCCGTGAAGAAGGCCAGCGAGCTGACCGCCGACCGTCAGTGCATCGGCGCTGCCAAGCTGGTGGTGTTCTGCAATGCCCCGGAGGATAACCCCTTCATGGCCGGTGCCTTCCACGGCCCCGGCGAGCCGGACTGCGAGATCCATGTGGGCGTTTCCGGCCCGGGCGCTGTGCGCGCCGCGCTGGCACGTCTGCCCAAGGACGCCCCCATTGACGAGGTGGCAGAGCTGGTAAAGCGCACCGCCTTCAAGATCACCCGCGTGGGCCAGCTGGTGGCAAACCTTGCCTCCAAAGCACTGGGCGTGCCCGCCGGCATCATCGACCTTTCTCTGGCTCCCACCCCTGCCATCGGCGACAGCGTGGCCAATATTCTGGAAGAGATGGGTCTGGAGACCTGCGGCTGCTGCGGCACCACCGCCTGCCTTGCCCTGCTGAACGATGCCGTGAAGAAGGGCGGCGTGATGGCCTCCAACCACGTTGGCGGCCTGTCCGGTGCCTTTATCCCGGTCAGCGAGGATGCCGGTATGATCCACGCTGCCGAGATCGGCTGTCTGACCATTGAAAAGCTGGAGGCCATGACCGCCGTCTGCTCCGTGGGCATCGACATGGTCATCATCCCCGGCGACACCACCCCTGCCGTCATCAGCGCCCTGATCGCGGACGAAGCCGCCATTGGTATGGTGAACAGCAAGACCACCGCCGTGCGCGTGATCCCCGCCATCGGCCGCAAGGCCGGTGAGGTGCTGGACTTCGGCGGCCTGCTTGGCTACGGTCCCATCATGCCGGTAAACAGCCACGACCCCTCGGTGTTCATCAACCGCGGCGGCCGCCTGCCCGCACCCATGCAGTCTTTGAAGAACTAACATAAACTCCCTCTCCGTCATTTTGCAGTAATGGCGGAGAGTTTTTTGTATAATCCCGCTGCAGCAGACCCATCCTCTGGTTATCATTTCCAGAAGAGGGGTCTGTTTTTTATGCTTCGCTGGTTTTCAAAACCGCTTTCCGTCCGGCAGATGCGGCTGCTATGCGCCAACTTGCTGGTGGGCTTTGCGCTGTGCGGCGCTTTGCAGGGACTGTGCTGGGGGCGCACCCAGCTGGATGCCGGGGCAGCGCTGTGCGCCGACACCCTGCGGCTGCACATCCGGGCGGCCAGCGATGCCGTGGCTGACCAGAGCGCCAAGCTCCGGGTACGGGACGCGGTGCTGGCCGTGATGCAGCAGTGTCCGGCGCACAGCGCACCGGAGGCGCGGGCATGGGCAGCGGGGCAGCTTTTGCAGTTTCAGCTGGCGGCACAGCGGGCACTGGCTGCGCAGGGCATCCGTGCCCCGGTGCGGGTGTACCTCGTGAATATGTACTTCCCCGCCCGGCGCTACCCCACCGGTCAGCTGCCCGCCGGGCGATACGATGCGGTGCGCATCGACATTGGCAGCGGCGGCGGGCGCAACTGGTGGTGTGTGCTGTACCCGGGGCTGTGCAGCTTTGCGCAGGGCGGCTACGCCCTGCCTGCGGAGAACGACCTTGTCTGCGGGCAGTATATCCTGCGGTTCCGGCTGGTGGACTGGGCGCACCGGCTGACTGCCCAGCGGCAGACGGTGCTGCTGGCGGGGTGACGCCGCACCCCGCCGGAGCATAGCATGGAGGGAAAGGAGGGATCCCTCTATGGCGATTCCCGGTTATTATTCCCTGCTCCAGCGCGGCTCCTCCGGGCCGGACGTGGCACTTGTGCAGACGTGGCTCAACGGCGTGCGCGATGCGTGCACATGGTACGATGCGCTGAAGGCAGACGGCAAGTTCGGCGTCGGCACCCAGCGTGCCGTGCAGGAGTTCCAGCTGAAGAACAAAATGAACATGGACGGCAAGGTGGGGCAGAACACATGGAACGTGCTCTACACCCGCTACACCGCAAAGCATGGGCTGAAAGTGCCCTACCCCGGCATCGTGCTGCACACCGGCTCTTCCGGCGGCACGGTGCGTCTGGTACAGCAGAAGCTCAATTCTCTGGGCGAGCGGCTGAAAGATGACGGCAAGTACGGTGCGGCCACCGCTGCCGCCGTGCAGCGGTTCCAGCGGCGCAACGGCCTGACGGCAGACGGCAGTGTGGGCTGCGCCACTTGGGAAAAGATGTTCTGATGTACGCAGGCCGTAAAACGATTTGGAATGGCCTCCGCGTGCGCTTTGGCCATGTTCAGCGGAAAAATCATTTTAAATTTCGGGACACCGGAGCGTCTGCGGACGTTCCGGTGTCCCATTTTCACAGAAGGAGTCGCAACGGCAAACAGCAGTTGTCCGTTTTTCTGTTCTCCTTGGTTGCGCGCGCAGCGGCGGCTGCGCTATAATAGGGCAAAGCATTTTTTGAAAGGCGGTGTTCCTGTTTGCGTTTTCTGCATTTGTCCGACCTGCATCTGGGCAAGCGGGTGTGCGAGTTTTCCATGCTGGAGGAGCAGCGGTATATTCTGGAAGAGATCCTAACTTTGCTGGATGAGACCCCTGTGGACGGCGTACTGCTGGCCGGGGATCTTTACGACAAGCCCGTTCCCCCTGCCGAAGCGGTGCGGCTGCTGGACTGGTTTTTGACCCAACTGGCGGCGCGGAAGCTGCCGGTGTTCGCCATCAGCGGCAACCACGATTCCGCCGACCGGGTGGCCTTTGGCTCTGCCCTGCTGGCCGACAGCCGGGTCTACGTCAGCCCGGTGTTCACCGGCGCGCCGCAGCCCATCCCCCTGCAGGATGCCCACGGCACGGTGGATGTGTACTTACTGCCCTTTTTAAAGCCCGCCATGGTGCGGCACGTCTGGCCGGACGAGCCTATTGAGAGCTACAACGACGCCCTTGCCTGCGTGCTGCGGCACTGCACCCCGGACCCCGGCCACCGCAGCGTGCTGGTGGCGCACCAGTTCGTGGCGGGTGCTGCCGCCTGCGAGAGCGAGGAACCCTCGGTGGGCGGGGTGGACAGCGTGGACGCCGCCCTGTTCGATGCCTTTGACTATGTGGCGCTGGGGCATCTGCACAGCCCGCAGAAGGTAGGGCGGGAAACGCTGCGCTACTGCGGCACACCGCTGAAGTACTCCTTCTCGGAGGCGGGGCAGCGCAAAAGCGCTACCTTTGTGGAGCTGGATGCAAAGGGCGAGGTGCACATCACCACCGCGCCCCTGACCCCCCGGCACGAGCTGCGCGGGCTGCGGGGCAGCTACATGGAACTGACCGACCGCCGCTGCTACGAGGGCACCGCCGTAGACGACTATCTGTACATCACCCTGACCGACGAGCAGGATGTGCCGGATGCGCTGGCGCGGCTGCGAGTCATCTACCCCAACCTGATGCAGCTGGACTACGACAACCAGCGCACCCGCCAGCAGCAGGAGATCTGCGCCCCGGAGCGCACCGAGAGCATCTCCCCGCTGGAACATCTGGAGGCCTTTTACCAGCTGCAAAATAACCAGCCCCTGACCGCCGAGCAGACGGCATTCTGCCAGGAGCTGATCGAGGAGATCTGGAAGGAGGGCGACACCGTATGAGACCGCTGCGACTGACCCTTTCGGCCTTTGGCCCCTATGCCGCCGAGACCACCCTCGACCTTGAAAAGCTGGGCAGGGGCGGACTTTACCTCATTACCGGCGACACCGGCGCGGGCAAGACTACCATTTTTGACGCCATCACCTATGCGCTGTACGATCATTCCAGCAGCGGCATCCGGGAGGGCTCCATGCTGCGCTGCAAGTACGCAGACGACAAGACCCCCACCTTTGTGGAGCTGGAATTTGAGGTGCACGGCGTGCGCTACACGGTGCGCCGCAACCCGGAGTATCAGCGCCCCAAGGCCCGGGGCGAGGGCATGACCACCGAAAAGGCGGATGCCACCCTGACCTACCCGGACGACCGCCCGCCGGTGACCAAAGCCAAGGACGTGACCGCCGCCGTGCAGGAGATCATCGGGCTGGACTACAACCAGTTTTCCCAGATCGTGCTCATCGCGCAGGGCCAGTTCACAAAGCTGCTCAACGCCTCCACCGAGGAGCGCAGCCGTATCTTCCGCAAGCTGTTCCGCACCCAGCGCTATGCTCAACTGCAGGAGCGCTTACAGGCCGAAGCATCCGCGCTGAACCAGCAGCGCACCGCCCAGAACGCCAAACTGGACAGCCTGCTGGGCGGGCTGCAATTCAGCCCGGAGGACCCGGATGCCGAGGCGCTGCGCACCCTGTGCGCCCAGACCGTACCGGAAACGGCACTGGCTTTGCTGGACGCCCTGACTGCCCGGCAGGCTGCGGCACTGGAAGAAGCCGGCACCGCCCTGCAAGCCACCGAAGCCCAGCTGGACACGGTACAGCAGCAGCTGGGTGCCGCCGCACAGGCGCAGCGGCTGGCGCAGCAACTGGCTGCCCGTCAGGCAGAGCTTGCCGCCGCAAAGCCCGCACTGGATGCCGCCCGCGCCGAGGCCGGCCGCCACGCCGGGGACGCTGCGCAGCTGGATGCCCTGACCGCGCAGGTGACCCAGGCGCAGAGCGCCCTTGCGGCCTATGACGCGCTGGACGCGCTCTGCCGTCAGCAGACCGAAGCGCGGGACGCCGCCCGGCTGGCGGCGGCGCAGGCGCACAAGCGGCGCACCCAGCTGGACAGCCTGAACGCCGCCCTTACCGCCGCTGAGACCGAACTTGCCGCGCTGGCAGACGCGGACACCCGGCTGTTGGCGCTGCAAAACCGCAGCGCCCAGTTGACACAGCGCGGCGAAGCGCTAGCAAAGCTGGAACAGCGCCTTGCGGACTGCCAGCGACAGGCCAAAACTGCACACAAGGCGCAGGAGAATTACCGCACCGCTGCCGCCGCACAGGACGAAGCCCGCGCCCGGCGGGACGCGCTGGAACGGGCATTCTTGGACGCACAGGCCGGACTGCTGGCCGAGAGCCTTGTCGAAGGCGCGCCCTGCCCGGTGTGCGGCAGCACCCATCACCCCGCCCGCGCCCTGCTGCCCCATACTGCGCCCACGCAGGCACAGGTGGAAGCCGCACGGCAGGCCGCTGCGGAAGCTGACCGGCAGGCGCAGAACGCCAGCGCTGCCGCCCAGAGCGCCCTTGCCGCCGCCAACGAGGCGAAAACTTCTCTCCGGCGGGACGCCGAGACCCTGCTGCCGGAGCGCTTTACCACGCCGGAGGGCACGGTGCCCCTCACCTTTGCCCTGATGACCAACGTTCTGGCCGAGGAGAATGCCGCTTTGCAGACGGCACAGACAGACTGCAAAGCACAGTGCCGACAGGCAGATGCCGACTGCCGCCGCAAGGCACAGCTGGAAGCCGACCGGCAAGCCAAGACCCGCCAGCGCCCGACACTGGAACAGGCCGCTGCCGAGGCCGACCGCAGCGCCGCCGCTCAGAATGCAAGTGCTGACGCGCTGGAGGGTCAAATCGCAGAGCGGCGCGCCGCCCTGCCCTACTCCCGGCGCGCGGACGCACAAGCGGCGCTGGACAAGCTGGAGGCTGACCGCAGCACCCTGCGCACCGGTATGGACACGGCACAGCGCAAGCTGAAACAGGCTGAACAGACCGTTGCCGCCGCCGAGGCCGCTGTGGAGGCGCTGACCGCACAGCAGACCGCTGCTCAAAAGGAACCGCCCGCCCGCAGCGCCGAGGAGCTTACCGCACAGCAGACCGAACTGACCGCCGCGCGGGAGACCCTACGCAGCCGGGAAAAGCAGCTTTCGGCACAATTGCTGCCCAACCGCAAAACAGCGGCGCAGTACCGCGCTGCCGCCGAGGCGCGGCAGGCGCTGGAAAGCCGGTGGCAGTGGGTCAGCGCACTGGCTGCTACGGCGGGCGGCACTTTGACCAGCAAGCAGAAGATCCGCCTCGAAGCCTACATCCAGATGAACTATCTGGACCGCATTCTGCGCTACGCCAACACCCGGCTGATGCAGATGACCGCCGGGCAGTACGAGCTGGAGCGCATCGGCGCAGAGAACCAGCGCAGCCAGTCCGGGCTGGACCTTGGCGTCATCGACCACTACAACGGCACCCGCCGCAGCGTAAAGACCCTTTCCGGCGGCGAAAGCTTCAAGGCTTCACTGGCGCTGGCGCTCGGCCTTTCGGACGAGGTACAGAGCAGCGCCGGGGGCATCCGGCTGGACACCTTGTTCTTAGACGAGGGCTTCGGCTCGCTGGACGAGGAATCGCTGGAGCTGGCCATCCGGGTGCTCTCCGGCCTGACCGAGGGCGACCGACTGGTGGGCATCATCTCCCATGTGGGGGCGCTCAAGGACCGCATCGACCGGCAGGTGGTGGTGCACAAGGCCCGCACCGGCGGCTCCACCGTAGAGCTGCGGGTGTAAAACGCTTCTGGCGGGGCACACTAGGGGCGGAGGTGAATTTGATGAATTCTCTGGAACCCTTCATCCGCCACGAACTGGAAAACCAGCCCGGCACCGCTGCCGCCCCGCAGGCAAGCAGCACTCGCAATGCCCCGCCGCTGGGCAGTATGCCCCTGCAGCCCCCGGCTGCGCCGGACACGCCCGGCACCCAGCTGCCCCCGCCGGAACTGCCGCAGCCGGAAAAGCCCGGCGTCCCCATGACTGACGGCACCCCCATGGCCTGCCGCCAGAAGAATGCCGCCGCCTTTCTGGCCGGGGACGTGCAGACCAGCGTGATGGCGCACTACGCGCCCGGGCTATTCAGCACAAAGCAAAAGCTGCACAGCCGCCACCCTGCCCCGGACGAGGACACGGCCGCCGTTTTAGAGCTGGTGGAATGGCGCGAGGACGCCCCTTACGGCTGAGCGTAACAAAAATTTTTTAAAATATTTCAGTTTACCTGTTGAAATCTCGCCGCACTTCCCTTATTATGGTAGCATACAAACATAAAGGCAGGTTTTGCAATATGGCAGAGATCAAATACGAAGTTGTCCAGCGTGTAGCCGTGCTGAGCCAGCGTCCCCGCGGCTGGGAGCGTCAGCTGAACCTTATCAGCTGGAACGACGGCGAGCCCAAGTACGACATCCGCGACTGGTCCCCGGACGGCACCCGCATGGGCAAGGGCATTTCCCTGAGCCACGACGAGCTGGCCATCCTCAAGGGCATTCTGGAGGACATGGAGCTGTGAGCGGGGGCGACCGCGCAGAGTTTCTGGACATCTGGCAGCAGCACGTCACCCGCCCGGGCAGCGAAAAGCTGCTGGACTGGTTGGACAAAAAGACGGATTTTTTCACCGCACCGGCATCCACCCGTTTTCACGGAGCCTGTGAGGGCGGGCTGTGCATGCACAGCCTGAACGTCTACCATGCACTGCACGACAGCTTTTTCACCGAGGGTGAAAGCGAGGAGAGCTACGCCATCTGTGCCCTGCTGCACGATTTGTGCAAGGCCAACTACTACAAGCTGGGCACCCGCAACGTGAAGAACGAGGCCACCGGACAGTGGGAAAAAGCGCCCTTTTACAGTGTAGAGGATCTGTTCCCCTACGGCCACGGCGAAAAGAGCGTGTTTCTCATTGAGCGGTTCATGAAGCTGAAGGTGGAGGAGGCGGTTGCCATCCGCTGGCACATGGGCGGCTTCGACGATGCTGCCCGGGGCGGCTGTTTTGCCATCTCGGAAGCCTACGACAAGTACCCGCTGGCGGTCAAACTGCACATCGCAGACCTGCAGGCTACCTATCTGATGGAGCACCGTACCAGCAATATGCGCTGAATAAACGAAACAGGCGGCTGTACAGCATTTTGTACAGCCGCCTGTTTTGCTATGAAAAATCTCAGCAACGGTCTCTGCGGAGAACGGCAGCAGGATTGCCTGTTTCCCGTTACGCCCCTTCTTGTGAAAATGGGGGACAGGAAAGTCCTCAGACTTTCCTGTCCCCCGAAATTCAAAATATTCTTCCGCTGAATATGGCCAGAGCGCACGCGGCGGCCATTCTAGATGGTCTATAGCACCTTTCAGCAGCCTTCTCCGGCGCAGAGGGCTTTCACCTTCTGCACGGCGGCAGCTACAAGGCTGCCGATGGGCTGGTCGGGCACGCCGACGATATAGTTTTCGCAGTGATTCACCGCAATGACGATGCCGATGGGCCCCACGATGATATCCGCGCTGCGGCAGTTCACCACCACGGCGTTCTCGCCGGTGGCGGCGCGCTGCGCCCCGGCCTTGTGCATGGCCTGCGCGGCGACACTGTTGGTGCCCACGGCCACAAGCCGGACGTCCGGGCACTGGGCGCTGAGGGCAGCCACCAGCTGGCGGCCCAGTCCCCCGCCCTGCCCGTCAATGACAAGCACGTTCATGCCATACCTCAGAAGTCGATCTCTTCCAGACGCAGCAGCGCCAGAATGTAGATCTTGACGGCCTCCAGCAGCTTGTCGATGGGGGCAGCCTCGTTGGCGCCGTGCATCGGGCCGCCGAACTCCGGCAGCTTCACATCCTCATGCTCCGGGCCGAAGCTGACAGCATAGGGGAAGTGGCGGGCATAGGTGCCGCCGCCCATGGTGAAGGGGGTGGCGTTCTCGCCGGTCACCTCGTTGTAGGTGTTGATGCAGGCGCGGATGGCAGGGCTGTCGGCCTCGATATAGAACGGCTCGGCAGCATCCACATCCTCCAGCTTTGCGCCCTCGCCCAGCGCAGCGGTGATTTGTGCGGTCAGCTTTTCGCCGTTGGTGCAGGTGGGGAAGCGGCTGTCGATGGTCTGCACCAGCTTGCCGTCCTCCATATAGATGCGGCCGCCGATGATGGTCAGCGGGCCGAAGGGGCCGTCGGCGCAGTCGATGCCAAGGCCGGTGCCTGCGGTGGAGCTGTGCAGTTTGCGCAGTGCTTCCAGATAAGCGCGCTCGGCGTCGTTGCACAGGCCGTTGTCCAGCAGATAATCCGCCACCAGACCGATGGCGTTCACCGTGCCCTCCGGCATAGCGGCGTGGCCGGATTTGCCCCAGCCGCGCACCCGCACGCCGTCCCCTTCCGGTTCCAGCGTGATGTTGGGGGCGTTCTTCAGCTTGCGGATATCGGTCTTGACCAGTGCGCTGGCGCGGTCCGGCACCGCGTTGTTGGCAACACCGCCCTCAAACTCTGCAATGACGCCGTTGCACACCGGGCTGACGATCTTGCCGCCGAAGTGACCCTTTTCGCCGTTGCACACCGGGAACTCCGCATCCGGGGTAAAGCAGAACACCGGGGCGGGGTAGTTTTCCAGATAGTACTTCACATCGTTCATGTGAGTCTCCTCGTTGTCGCCCACGATGGCACGAATGGGGTAGCGCAGCTGGTAGCCCTGCTCCTTGAGGAACTTCAGCGCGTACAGAGTAACGATCATCGGGCCCTTATCGTCCGAGACGCCGCGGCCCAGCAGCCAGCCGTCCTGAATGCGCATCTTAAAGGGGTCTGCCGTCCAGCCGTTGCCCACGGGCACAACGTCCACATGGCAGATGGTGGCCAGATATTTTTCCGGGTCCGCACCGGCCAGCTCGGCATAGCCGATGTAGTTTTCGCAGTTGCGGGTGGCAAAGCCCATGCCTGCTGCCAGTTCCAGCGTCTTGTCCAGCGCGGCCCGAGGGCCTGCGCCGAAGGGTGCGCCCTCCTCCGGGGTGCCCTCCACGCTGTCGATGGCGACCAGCGCTGCAATGTCCTGCAGCAGCTGCTCCTTGTTTTCCGCAATATATGCGTCAATTTTCTGATTCAGTGCCTGATCCATGTTCTATAACGTCCTTTCTGACCGGGAGCAGATCCCGGTTTTCACAACTGTTACCCAGTTTAACACACTCCGGGCGGAAAAGCTACCGGCATTTTTCACGACAAAAGCGTCCGCGTTTTGTCAGCCTGCCGCAAACAGCCCGCTGAGCGCACCCAGCAGCCCGGCGCTTGCCAAGCCCATGATGATGCCCGCCAGCAGCACACCGCCCATGCAGGCGATCAACACGTCCTTGAACTTCATATCCAGAATGGAGGCTGCCAGCGTGCCCGTCCACGCGCCGGTGCCCGGCAGCGGGATGCCCACGAACAGCAGCAGCGCCACGGTCAGACCCTTGCCTGCCTTGGCCTCCAGTGCGCGGCCGCCCTTTTCGCCCTTGTTGATGCAAAAGCGGCAGATGGGGCCGATAAGGGGCTTGTGGTAGCCCCAGATGAGGAACTTGCGGGCGAACAGGTAGATGAAGGGCACCGGGATCATGTTGCCCAGTACGCACAAAAGGTAGGTGGGCAGCGCCGGCAGCCCCATGCCCAGCCCGATGGGGATAGCTCCGCGCAGCTCAATGATGGGCACCATGGAGATAAGGAAGATCAGAAGATAATTTTTCAGCATTGGCTTCTCCTTATATTACAGGTCGATCTGCAGCTCCACCGGGCAATGGTCGGAGCCGAAGATCTCGTTGTGGATCTCGGCGGCGCGGATGCGGTCTGCAATGCGCCGGGAAACGATAAAATAGTCGATGCGCCAGCCCGCGTTCTTTTCCCGCGCGTGGAAGCGGTAGCTCCACCAGCTGTACTTCACCTCGTCCGGGTGCACCACCCGGAAGCTGTCCGCAAAACCTGCCGCCAGCAGCTCGGTCATCTTGGCGCGCTCCTGATCGGTAAAGCCCGCGCTCATGCGGTTGGTCTTGGCGTTTTTGATATCCATCTCGGTGTGCGCCACGTTCAGATCGCCGCACAGGATCACCGGCTTTTTTGCGTCCAGTGCCAGCAGGTACGCCCGGAAGGCGTCCTCCCACTCCATGCGGTAGTCCAGTCGCTTCAGCCCGTCCTGACTGTTGGGGGTGTAGCAGTTTACCAGATAAAAGCCGGGGTATTCCAGCGTTAGCACCCGCCCCTCGTGGTCGTGCTGTTCCAGCCCGATGCCGGTGGTCACTGCCAGCGGTGCCGTTTTGCACCAGCAGGCTGTGCCGGAATAGCCCTTTTTCTCGGCAGAGTAGGTATATTCGGTGTAGCCCTCCGGCGCAAAATCCGCCTGTCCCGGCTGCATCTTGGTCTCCTGCACCGAGAAGATGTCCGCGTCCAGCGCGGCAAAGCTCTCGGCAAAGCCGTGGGTCAGGCAGGCGCGCAGGCCGTTCACGTTCCAGCTGATCAGTTTCATGCTTTTCTCCTTATTGTTATGCCTGATATTTTGTTTTCCATGCGCCGCTGCGGAAGCGCAGCACAAAGCAGGTCACGCGGCAGGTCCAGTCGATGACCATAGCCACCCACACACCCACAGCGCCCCAGCCCATGCGGACGCACAGCAGATAGCTGAAGCCCAGCCGCCAGCAGGCCATGCTGAGGATGGACACCACCATGGTGAACTTCACGTCGTTGGCCGCGCGCAGGGCGTTGGGCAGTACGAAGGACAGCGGCCAGAAGATGATGGCGCAGCCCGCATGGATGGTGACCAGCGTGATGGCCAGCTCCATGGTCTCGCCGGAAAGGGCGTAGATGCCCACCAGCTGCCGGAGGAACAGCAGGATCGCTCCGTTGGAAAGCCCCATGGTAATGTAAGCCCACAGCAGCAGTTTGCGGGTGTAGTAAACGGTCTGTTCGTGGTCGCCGGCACCGATGCAGCGCCCCACCACCGTGATCATGGCAAGACTGATGGCCTTGCCCGGGATGACGCCCATGCCGTCCAGATTGTTGGCCACCGCGTTGGCTGCGATCTGCACCGTGCCGAAGGTGGAGATCATGCTCACCACCAGAATGCGCCCGGCCTCGAACAGGCTGTTTTCAAAGGCCGAGGGGATACCGATCCCCAGAATGCGCTTTGCCATGCCGCCGTCCAGCCGCAGGGTCTTGGGCACGGTAAGCACCGCATCCTCCCGGTAGCACTTGCGCAGGATCAGCGCCGCAGCCACCACGCGGGACACAACACTGGGCCACGCTACGCCGTCCACGCCCATTTTGAAGCCGAAGATGCACACCGCGTTGCCCACGATGTTGATGATGTTCATCAGAAAGCTGATCTGCATGGAGATTTTGGAGTTGCCGATGCTGCGGAACAGTGCCGCACCACCGTTGTACAACGCCAGAAACGGGTAGCTGAGGGCGATGATCTGCAAATACTTCACGCCCGCGTCCAGCACGTCGGTATCAATAGAGCCGTAGAACAGCCGGATCATAGGGCGGGCCAGCACAAAGCATACCACGCCGATCACCACACCGGACAAGCCGCTGAGCAGCAGCAGCTGACCGGCGCTTTTGTCGGCATTCCCGCGCTCTTTTGCGCCCAGATACTGGCTTACCACCACCGCGCCGCCGGTAGCCAGCGCCGCAAACAGCACGATGATAAGGTTATTGATCATATCCACCAGACTGACGCCGGAGATGGCCGCCTCGCCGCAGCGGGACACCATCATGGTGTCGGCCATGCCCACCGTCACTTCCAGCAGCTGCTCCACCAGCAGCGGGATGGCCAGTACCAGCAGTTCCTTCTGGCTGAACAGCGGCTCCCGCCCGCCGATCAGGCTGCTTTTTTCATTGCCATGCAGTAGCTTTGTCATTCGTTTCTCCCCTCCCGGCGCCGGGTGCTTTTCCGGTACGCCACCGCTGCCCGGCGCGTGCATTCTTCCGGTTGCAGCAGATGTGTCCATCTTAACACACCACCGGCTGCTTGTAAAGCGGTGCAGGCTACATCCCGCGAAAATCCGCTTTCCGAATAAAGGCTTCCCCCAAAGGGTGAAGGCTTTTGCTCCGGACAGGCTGCAAAAGTTGATTCCATTGCCTGCCGGTTTTATAAAGGTGTCCCTGTGCGGTTTTCCGACTGCCATTCTGTTTTATGCTTGTTCGTCAGTTTGCCGGGAACTTTCCGTAAAATTTGTGCGTTTCTACAAAAATGCGATTTCCCGCGTATTTTTGGGGAGAAATTTTAAAAAAACTCTTGCAATTTCTGTTCCAAAGTGGTATGTTGTATCCAACAAAAGCGAAGCTTGGATACATCTTCTCTTTGGAGCGGCAACTTCGGCTCCGTATGCGCCTTTGTTTTTACCTTGCTATTTTCTTCATTTACCTTCTTATCATTTACCCTGCCTGTCCCGCAAGGGACGAGAGAAGCGATGACCCACCTGCACGGGTCGTCGCTTTTTCTTTTGCCCGCAGGGGGCAGAGTACAAGCCGCAAAAGCACTGCTCTACAAGATGACGTGCCGCAACTGCTTTTCCCTGTCCCGCCCCAAAAAGTTTGTTTGAATAAACATACCTGCTTTTTCTTGACATCCCTTTGTATGCGTGTTATCTTAATTTTCGTCAATTAGCTTACCCTAACCATCTGAGGGGCTTTGCCCCGCAGGTTTTTCTTTGCGCGCAATGTTAGGTTTAGCTAACTATATGGCAGTGCTTTTCTGTCATTGTGATGAAAGGAGCATTTTTTCATGAGAACAAGGAAATTTCTTTCCCTGCTGCTGTCGGCGGCTATGGCGTTCAGCCTGCTGACCGCCACTGCCTTTGCAGCAGCCCCTGCCGAGGAGGAAAACAGCTTTTTCGATTTTCTGCTGGGCAAGAAGTACACCTATCTTTATGCTGCCCTGACTTGGGACGAGTATTGGGCAAACGAGAAGGTCTACGCCGCCGGCAGCACTGCCGCCTCTGCGCAGCTGGACAGCCACGAAGAGCAGGACCTTGGCGCATTTGACGCGGTCTCCCGCGCAACCGTCAACCACGGTCTGCACCGCGGCAGCTTCCAGAGCACTGCCGTGATCTACGCCAAGGACGGCAGCAGCTACACCGTTTCTCACTGGTCGGACGATGGCAAGACCATCTATCTGGCCGATGGCACCACCGTGGGCTGGAACCGCGGCACCATTACCAAGGCCGATGGCTCCACCGTGCAGATGGACCACTACGAGGTGCTGGGCACCAAGTATGTGCCGGTGCGCGTAGCTACCAGCGACCTTGCAGATTTCTGCTCCAAGTACACCGTGGTGGAAAACGGCGGCCAGCTGGCGGGCGGCTACTCTGAAAAGAACCTGACCGCCTACGCCCTGACGGCTGCGGTGGATCAAAACACCAACGGCCTGAAGTACGCAACCAAGAGCGGCGACGGCTACACCTTCTCCGCCGCACACACCGGCTCCGGCTCCGGCGTGGCAGAAGCCGCCCAGAAGGCTGCCGAGGGCCTTACCGTGAACCTGCGCAGCGGCAGCGACGTGGGCAGCTTTGGCGAGTTCATCCGTGTGGACCTGAACGGCAACTACGGCGAACTGGGCTCCCGGATGCAGTCTGTGGTGTGGACCTACTACGGCAACGACAGCACCTACACTCACGCCAAGGCCTTCTATGGCACCAAGTTTGCAGCCGACAACTGGATGCACAAGTCCATGGGCATCCAGCTGGGTCTGAGCGATTCCGCCCGCTGCCAGCTGCCGGAGGGCACTGATGGCACCGGCTACTGGACCATCACCATCCGTGCACTGGGCTACGCTGACACGGTGGTCAAGTTCCAGACCACTGCCGAGAACCTTGCCAAGCACGAGTTGGCAAGCGATGCCGACCGCGTCGCCCTGCAGGCTGTGGTCACCGAAGCGCAGAGCAAGGCAAAGGCCGCTTACACCGCCGACAGCTATGCCAATCTGGAGACCGAGCTGGCCGAGAGCGTGGAACTGCTGAGCCGCGAGACCCTGTATAAGGCCGCTGCACTGGAGCAGGTGACCCACCTGACCGATGCCGTGCAGAACCTGAAAGCTGCCTGATCCGGCAAAAAACAGAACACTAAAAAAGCAAGGTCGCTTTATGCAGGCGGCCTTGCTTTTCCGTGTCAGGAGGAGTTGGAATGAACAAAAAACGATGCAACACACTGCTCCCACTGGTGCAGCTGCTCCCGGCGGTGGCGGCAGCGGCAGCCGTGCTTTTTGCCCTGCCGCGCACTGTGCCAGTGCTGGCTGCCGTGCCGGAAAGGCTGGCAGTGGTGGTGGAGCAGCCGGTGGAAGCCGCTTCCTCCGAAGCGGAGGAAGAAGCCCTGCCCAAGCTGCCCTATGCCGATGGCGTTTACGTTGGCTCTTCCCGGGGCTACGGCGGTGCCGTCCGGGTGCAGGTCACCATGGAAAACGGCAGCATCACGGAGGTGGAGGTCCTGGACGCTTCCCACGAGACAAAGCAGTTTCTGCGGCGCGCCAAGCGGCTTCTGACCACCGTAGTGGATGCCCAGAGCTGGGAGGTGGACGCTGTTTCCGAAGCCACCTACACCAGCCGGGGCATTCTGGGCGCGGTGCAGAACGCCCTGACCGGCGAGGTGGTGAACAATCCCCTGCCGCCGCAGCCGAAGCCTGCCGTACCGCTGGTGGTGGAGGAATTTACAGCACCCTCCACCTACCTTGACGGCATCTACACCGCCGAAGCCATAGGCTTTGAGGGCAAAATTACAGTGCAGGTCACGGTGGCAGAGGATAAGATCACCGATATCACGGTTCTGAGCGCCGAGGACGAGGAGGAATATCTCTCCCGGGCAAAGTGGGTCATCCCCGCCATTCTGGAGGGGCAAAGCCCCAATGTGGATGCCGTTTCCGGTGCCACCTACTCCTCCACCGGCATCCTGAACGCGGTCAAGCTGGCATTGGCAAAGGCCGCTGTCACCCCGGCAGAGGAAGCCGACCCGGAGCAGGCTGCCTCGGAAGAAGTGGTGGAAGAAGCCGCGCCGTCCGAAGCGGCAGAACCCGAGGAAACGCCGGTCACTGCGCCCACTGTGGAGGTGGTGCAGCCGGAGGAAAAGAGCGCTGTTTCCGCGTGGTTCAAGGAAGTGTGGCAGCAGCTTTTCCCGGCAGAAACACCGGACGATTCTGAACCGGAACCGGCATCTTCTGCGGAGGTGCTGCCGGCATCCGAGGCGGCGCTGCCGCCCGAAGAGACCGAAACCGAACCTGAAACGGAAGGAGCAGCGGAATGAAATACAAGAATTTTCTCCTCCGGGCGGTGAATCTGCTGCTGATTCTGGGTATCCTGTGGCAATACCAGCAGGTAGCATTAGTCCGGGCTGCGGCGGTAAGCCAGCGCAAGCAGGAGATTGCCGAAGTGGAAGCCTACAATGCTTCCGTTTTGCAGGCGCAGAGCGCAGCGCAGGCAGAGCAGAGCCAGAGCGGCTACCGGGACGGCACCTATGAGGGCAGCGCCTTTGGTTTCGGCGATGTCATCCGGGTGTCGGTAACCATCCAAAGCGGAAAAATGACCGATATTGCGGTGCTGGACGCTTCCGGTGAGGACAAGCCCTACTATAAACAGGCGCTGCCTTTGCTGGACGAGATGCTGGCAGTGCAGTCTGCCGAGGTGGATACCGTTTCCGGCGCTACCCTTACGGCAGAAGGTCTTATCGGTGCAGTAGAGGACGCACTGGGAAAGGCGGCAGGATGATGGAAAAAACACAAGCAAAGCCTTTGACGGCGGCGCAGCAGCGTCAGCGGGACAAAAAGCGCCGTACATGGCTGCGCGCCGGGGTGCAGCTGTTCTTCTTTGTATCCATGCCGGGCGCATTCGTGGCCGGGTTTTCCGGGGTAAAGCAGCTCTTTCTGCACATCGGTGCGGGCGAGGTGCTCTCGGCGGACAGCTTCACGCTTTCCCTGCTGGGGCTGTGCGGCTTCACGTTGCTGTTCGACCGGTTTTTCTGCGGGTACGCCTGCGCCTTTGGCAGCTTGGGCGATGCCGTCTGGGCACTGTCCGGGCTTGTCCAGAAAAAGCTGTTCCACCGCAAAAAGCCGCTCCGTCTGCCGGAGCGGGCGGTACTTTGGGGACAGAAGTTCAAATATCTGCTGCTGGCAGGGCTGGTGGCGCTGTATGTGACCCGGCAGGAAAAGCTGCTGACCGGCGCAAGCCCGTGGGAGGTGTTTTCCCGCCTGACGGCACTGCGTCTGCCGCCGGAGGGCTTCGGCGTAGGCATCGCGCTGCTTGTGCTTATTTTGCTGGGCATGGCAGTGCAGCCCCGGTTCTTTTGTCAGTTCCTCTGCCCCATGGGTGCGGTGTTCGCCCTGCTGCCGGTGCTGCCCTTTGCACGGCTGCACCGGCAGAGCGAGGGCTGCATCCCGGGCTGCAATGCCTGCAAGCAGCAGTGCCCGGTGTGCCTGAAGCTGGAGGAAAGCAGCCTGCGCAGCGGGGAGTGCATCGCCTGTGAAGCCTGCGCGGGCACCTGCCCCAAGCAGAACATCCACCGGTGGGATTTGGCTCTTTGCCAGCACCGGTGGCTGCCGGTGCTGGGCAAGGCGCTGCTCTTCTTCCTGCTGGGCTGCTGGCTGGGCTTCTGCCGGTTTATCTGAAACAAAAAGGGAGGCTGCTGCACAGTATTTGTGCAGCAGCCTCCTTTTGCTGGGAGATCTATCATTTCGGTACGCCGGAGCGTCTGCGGACACTCCGGCGTCTCATTTTTACAGGGAAGGCTTCTGCTCCAGCAGGTCTGTCATGCTGCGCAGGCTGATGCCAAGGGTGGAAAGGTTATGTAGCATTGCGCTGGTAGCCGGGGGCAGAATGCCCAGTGCGCCCAGAAGGATGAGCGCGGAGTTGAAGCTGAGGACGAACCGGTAATTGCTGCCCACCCGCTTTTGCAGGGCATTGGCAATGGCTTTTAAGGTCACCAGCTCTTCCAGACTGTCGGCGCGGATGGTCACATCTGCGATCTCCCGGGCAATGGCGGCACCGGAATGGATGGCGATGCCGATATCTGCCGCCGACAAAGCGGGAGAATCATTGATGCCGTCGCCGATCATCACCACCGTATGTCCTTCGGCTTTGGCGTCGCGGACAAAGGCGGCTTTATCCTCCGGCAGCACCTCTGCAAAGCAGCGGTCTACCCCCACCTGCGCCGCAATGGCGCGGGCGGTGCGGTCGCTGTCGCCGGTCATCATGACGGTCTGGGCAATGCCCAGCTTCCGGAGCTTATGCAGCACCTGTGCCGCCTCCGGGCGCAGGGGGTCTGCGATGCAGATGACCCCCGCCAGCACCCCGGAAGCAGCCAGATACAGGTGGGAATACTGGGGGTCCAGCGCATCGAATTTTGCCTGTTCCCCTGCCGGGATGGTGCAGCCCTCGTCCTCAAAAATGAAGTGGGCGCTGCCAATGACCACCCGCGTGCCGCCCACCCGGCTGGCAATGCCGTGCGCCACGATATACTCCACCTCGGAGTGCATCTCTTCGTGGGAGATGCCCCGCTCCTTGGCGGCGCGGACGACAGCGTTTGCCATAGAATGGGGGAAATGCTCTTCCAGACAGGCAGCAAGCTGCAATACCTCCTGCTCCCCGCAGCCGGAGAAGGGCACCACCTGCACCACCTGCGGGGTGGCGTGGGTGAGGGTGCCGGTCTTATCGAACACGATGGTGTCCGCCTTTGCCAGCGCTTCCAGATACTTGCCGCCCTTTACGGTGATGTGGTATTCCCCGCACTCCCGCATGGCAGAGAGCACCGCCAGCGGCATGGAAAGCTTCAGCGCACAGGAGAAGTCCACCATCA
>PPYE01320392.1_pt1 | contig 23186 bp, 19 predicted proteins | sample 1559881 | NCBI WGS metagenome assembly PPYE01 (sample SAMN08240022, study PRJNA423297) | Human gut metagenome, whole genome shotgun sequencing project. | reverse complement strand
ACGCTGAGGCTTTTAGACCTGTGCAATCGGATTCGCAGACAAGTGAGTGGTATAGTTATTTCGAAAACGATGTACTAGAATTGAGGAGTGGGTTATGGATCGCTTAGCACTTATTTTTGATAAACCAGCAGAAGCCTGGAATGAAGCGCTGCCCCTTGGAAATGGAACCATGGGAGCAATGTCCTATGGAAGATTTCAAAATGAAAGAATAGAATTGAATCTGGATTCGCTTTGGTCTGGAAATGGAAGAAACAAGGAAAATCCCAACAAAAATGTCGACTGGGATCTTTTTAGAAAACACATTTTTGCAGGGGATTACCAGGGAGCAGAGAATTATTGCAAAGAAAATGTGTTAGGAGACTGGACAGAAAGCTATCTGCCTGCAGGAACGCTTTCCATTAATGTGAAAGAACCCATTCAAAATGGAAACAGCTTTTATAGAAGAGAACTGTGCCTGACGAATGCAACTGAAAAAATAGAATTCTGCCAGGATGATTTGATTTATCAAAGAGAATTTTTTGTGAGTATGTCAGAACCAGTGATGGCAATTCATTATCATACTTCTCCAAATTGCAATCTTGAAATGTCAATAACACTGGAAAGTGAAATAAAGCACAAATCTGCTTTTTTTGCAGAAAATGGAATTATATTAGAAGGGCAGGCACCCATTTATGTTGCACCACCTTATTATTCCTGCGAAGTTCCTGTCGTTTATGAAGAGGGGCAGGGAATCCGTTTTGCAATTGGATTATATGTACAAACGAACGGTGGAAATGTATATCAGCAAGCGGATAAGCTTTTTATAAATACTCCAAATGATGTGTATATTTACGTGTCCGGAGTAACTGATTTTAAACAAAAAGAACTCTTTTTTTCAAAAAGAAACTGTATGATGGAAAACATCCAGCACATTCAATATGAAAAGCAAAAAAAGGCGCATATGGATGTATACGCAAATTATTTTGATAGGATGCATCTTGACATTAATTATACACCCGATAATGAACTTGCATTAAAAATGTTTCATTATGCCCGCTATCTGATGATCTGTTCATCTGTACCCGGTTCACAATGTACAAATCTTCAGGGAATCTGGAATCACCATATGCGTGCTCCCTGGAGCAGTAATTATACTGTAAATATTAATACGGAAATGAATTACTGGATGGCAGAAAAAGCAAATTTAAGTGACTGTCATATGCCTTTGCTTGAACTTATAGAACGTACCTCAAAAAAAGGTGAAAAAACAGCTCAGGATGTTTATCATCTGGCTGGCTGGGTAAGCCACCATAATCTGGATATTTGGGGACACTCAAGCCCGGTTGGACAATTTGGACAGGACGAAAATCCCTGTACATATTCCATGTGGCCGATGAGTTCTGGATGGTTATGCTGTCATTTATGGGAACATTACTGCTATACATTGGATGAAGCTTTTTTAAAAAAGAAGGCATTTCCGATTATACAAGGGGCCGTAGAATTTTACCTGGGCTATCTGGTACCTTATAAGGGATATTATGTAACTGCTCCCTCTACTTCACCTGAAAATACATTCCTTGCACCAGACATGACGACGCATAGTGTTACGTTTGCGTCAACAATGGATATCAGCATATTGAGAGAACTGTTTGGATTATATTTAAAAGCATGTGAAATTCTGGGAGTAGAAGATTTTACAAATGCAGTCAAAAATGTGCTTCAGAAACTTCCTCCCTATAAAATTGGGAAAGAAGGGCAGCTTCAGGAATGGTTTTATGATTACCCGGAAGCAGATATCAATCACAGACATATTTCTCACCTGTTTGGATTATATCCTGGGAACCAGATTCATAAAGAGAATGAACCTCTTATAGAAGCCTGCAGAACTTCTTTGGAAAGGCGTGGGGATAAGGGAACCGGCTGGTGTATGGCGTGGAAAGCCTGCCTGTGGGCAAAACTTGGAGATGGAAATCATGCCCTGACTTTATTAAAAAATCAGCTTCGCTTAACAAGAGAAGAAGCATGCAGTCTGGTAGGTGGCGGGATATATCCGAATATGCTTTGTGCCCATCCTCCGTTTCAGATTGATGGTAATTTTGGATTTGCTGCTGCTGTGCTGGAAATGCTGGTTCAGTATGAAGAGCAGAAAATTGTTTTTCTTCCGGCATTACCAGATGAATGGAAAGATGGGATGGCAGAAGGCGTGAAAGCACCTGGTAATATCACACTTAATTTCAAGTGGAAAGAAAAACGGGTTACGGAAATAAATCTGAAATCTCCAATTGATGCGAAACTGGTAATCTTATATAATGGTATGGAAGAAGAAATCGTCCTGAATGCTGGAAGCAGTTATCAGAAGACGCTGATATAAAGAATATATTATGATATATGAAAGGCAGGATATCTTGTGATTATAAGACATCCTGCTGTTTTATATCAGATTACCTGCTTATAGATGAAATCGTTTCCCATATTCAGAAGGTGAAATTCCCATACACTTTTTGAATAATCGACTAAAATAAAGTTGATCGTCAATTCCTACCATAACGGAGATCTCCTTCAGGGAAAAGGTATTCTCCTTTATCAGTGTAGCAGCTTTTCTTATCCGCAGATTGTTTAAGTAGCTGGTAATACTTGTTCCTACTTCGGACTTGAAAACACGGCATAAATAGCTAGTGCTGAGATTGACATTTGCCGAAATGGAGGATAATGTGAGACGGTGCATGTAATTATTTTCTATGTATGTAAGGGTTTTGGCAACATCATTTTTATAATGCCCCTCACTATGAAGAAAGTCCTGATATGTGGTCCTGGCCTCTTCATAATTTTTCAGATTTTCTTTATATGGCATATCTGGTGCAAAGGATTGGTACATGGTAAAACGGTTATACAGCTTTTTTATCAGCTGTTCCACTTTTACTTGACTGCACATTAATTCTTTTTGGGAAAATACTACGAGCGCATTATGGGCACTAAGAACAAGAATGTATGGCTGTAGCACTCCCTGAACAGCATCCAGTATCATATCTCGCAGCAGATTAGCTGATATAGAAAATGCATCATTTGATAAAAATTTTTCAAACGTTACATAGCATACAGCACAGGAATGTTTCATAAATCCAAATTTTTCTGCTCCATATCTTTCAATGAACGAATCGAGAGACTCTTCTCCCTGAAAAAAGGAGAGAAGATGATCGGTTATGGGTTCAGTGATGTCTGTTTTCAGAATGGAATCTTTTCGGTCAGCTGTATTTTGCATTTTTTTTGTGGTTTTGTTCAGACAGGCAAGGAGTGTATCTGGTTGAATTTTGATTTTTAACAGATAGTCCGCAGCACCTAAAAGCAATGCACTTCTTACTGAATCGAAGTCTTCGTAGTTGCTTAGTACCAGTATTTCTCCGGGATATTCTTTTTCCTTCAGAAAACGAATTAGTTCCAGTCCGTCCATTTCAGGCATTTTCAGGTCAGTGATAATGATATCCGGATGATGTTTTTCAATCAGTGGAACAGCCTCAAGACCATTTGATGCTGTTCCACAAATGAAAAAACCATGCTCTTCCCAGGGAAGAATGGAGCGAAGCGCAATTTTTACGATTGGTTCATCGTCAATAATTAATATACTGTACATAAAAGTCCTTTCTGTGGGCAAGGTTGTGATTTTTAGCTGTTATAATCTTTTGACAGTTCTTGTACATATAGTAAGGGAAGAGTCAGCGTACATGTGGTTCCTTCTCCAGGGTGACTATTGACCTTAAGTCCATATTCCTTTCCAAAATTCAGCTGTATTCGGTCATTTACATTGGTAATTCCAATCTTTTTCCGGTTTGTATGAGGTTCCAGCGCTGCAGGTGTCACTTCAAATCCTTTTCCATTGTCACAGAGTTCTATGATAAGATGATTGTTTTCTTCCCAACAGGTGATTAGAATTTCCATAACGGAGCCGTCATCAGAAGAACCATGCATAACAGAATTTTCTGCAAGGGGCTGCAGGATTAGTTTAGGAACAAGGCAGGAGAGCAGTTCTTCCTCTTCTACGTCAAAAGAGTACTCAAAGCTTCCGGCATACCGGATTCTTAAAATCGCGAAGTAGTTTTCCAGGTTCTCAAGCTCTTCCTGAATGGTTATATACTCGTTTTTGTTAGTCAGTGTATTTTGCAAAAGACTGCTGAGGGCCTGGATTCCATCACTTACAATCTGGTCTTTATGCATGGCGGCTACAAAGCGCAGACTGTTTAAAGTGTTGAAAAGAAAATGAGGATTTAACTGATATTGAAGCATCTGTAGCTCCAATTCTCTTTTTTTCTTTTCCTGGCTTTTCTGTTGTTTCATCAGGCTCTCAATGGTATCTGCCATATGATTCATGCTTCCGGAAAGATCGGAAAGTTCGTCTTTGTGGTCATCCTGGATCCGTACGGAAAGATTTCCCTTTGATAATTCCCTGCAAAAATCCAGCATGCTTCTGATGGGGGAGGTAATTCCAGGATACACCATAGCTACAATTCCAATGCAGAGTAGAACAAGGAAGAATGCCACAGCCAGGATTTTCCAAAACATAGTGTTAACTTCAGAATTAATATAATGATATGGCATGGTATATACAAACAGCTGGTTCAGGTTTTTATTGAAAATATAAGTAACCAGCTGTTCTTCGCCATCTTTGTAAATGCTGAAAAAATCTGTTCTGTTTGGAAGCCTTGCTTGAATATTTTTCAGCAGCTTTTTTTCGGTTTTTTGCCCCAGTTGAATACTACGATCCCAGGAAGAAAGGATTGTTCCATCCATATTCAGATACATAATATTGGAAGAGTCAGCCAGACCTACTGGTTCCAGTACTGTTTTGGAAAAAATTTTTTCATCAATGGAAATCAGGGTATAACCAATTACACGACTCTGACTGTATTGTTCATAAATTCTTCTTCCAAGAATCAGGATGTCCCGGTTACGGTAAGTATGTGCGTATGCCCATACATCCTGATTTTCTTCTTCAAGACGACTCAGGATCCTGCTTACATCATCCGAATATAACCCATCATATCCCAAATCATAAAAAATATTCCCATCTGTATCATATACTGTAATGTTTTTTGCCTGTGCAGGATAGATGATTTTACTTCGAATCATATGTTGGATTTCATTGATGGCTTGATTCTTTTCCGTATCTGTCATACCCTTTTTCAGAAGACCGTCCTTGATTTCCTGACTGATGCAGATGGAGCCGCAGAGATACTGATACTTTTCAATCTCACTTACCATATTCAGATTGATCATGGATAAAGTCTGTGAGATGGAAGTGGAAAGTTTTTCCCGAAGCGCTTCTGAAAAAATATGAAACGAATAGAAGCTGATTCCTGTTAATGGTACAATAGAGATCAGGAAAAGCGCTATGATCAGCCTGGTTCTAATACTGAATTTTCGAAATCCCTGATATCGTTGTCTTTTTTCCATGCCGCTGTCCCTCATTTCTAAAAAATAATTCGTACATGGTCCGGTAAAGATGGAAAAAATCGTTCTGATTTTCATGACTGTATCGGATTGTGACAGATTTATTATACAGGAAAAAAACAAGATAATCCATTTAAAATACAAATAGAAAAAGATTGTACATATATGTCGCAAGAAAATCCATATTATATAAAAATAACAGAAAAATGTTCCATATAAAGAATTGTTTTGTGAATTTACCACAAGAAGATTTTCCATTATACTAATATCATCAGGCAAACATAATAAAAGCCAACAAGAAGGAGGAAACAACCTATGAAGAAAAGATTTGCAGCTTCTGCTATGATCCTTGCTATGAGCGCAGCAACAGTACTTTCCCCGCTTACTGCATTTGCAGAGGCAGAAGAACAGGAATTGAACATTGCCATTTTCCAGGGTGGATATGGGGATGCTTACTGGAATCAGATGGTGGAGCTTTTTGAAGAAAGCCATGAGGGCGTGAAAGTAAACATGACTATCAGCCCTACAATTGGAGATATCATCCGTCCACAGATTGTAGCTGGAAATGCACCTGATTTTATCTGTCTTAACGATGGTGGTGAGGATGGTGTAATCCTTTCCCTGATCAAAGATCATGCACTTCTCAACCTGGATGATGTTTTTGACGGAGAAAATTATGCTGGAACCGGTACCCTTCGCGATGATATTACAGATGGGATCCTTTCCAGTACAAAGTGTGCACCATACGGAGATGATGAGATCTATCTGGCACCATTCAACAGTGGTCCGCAGGGTCTGATTTACAACAAAACATTCTTTGATGAGAATAATCTGGAAGTGCCGAAGACCTGGGATGAGTTCTTTGCACTTGGTGATAAGGTAAAAGATATTGACGGACGTGCACTTTTCACATATCAGGGAATTTATCCGGGATACATGGAAGAAATGCTCTGGCCGGCAATTGCAAATGAGTGCGGCGAAGAAGCACTTACTAAGATTGCCAATTACGAAGAAGGTTCCTTTAATAATGAGGGTGTGTTAAAGGCTTTAAGTCATATTAAAGAGATTGCAGATAAAGGCTATCTGTTAGAGGGCACTGTTGGTATGAACCATACAGAGTCTCAGACAGAGATGATGCTTGGAAAAGCTGCATTTATCACAAACGGAACCTGGATGGAAAATGAGATGCAGGATGCGCCAAGAGAAGATGGATTTGAATTTGCAATGGCTCCGATCCCGACCGAGAACGCAGACGATGTGCACTATGTATTTGACAGCTGCGAGCAGTTTTCCATTCCGGCAGCTGCCAAGAATCCAGAACTTGCAAAAGAATTTCTTCGTTTCCTGTATAGTGATGAATCTGTATCTGCTTTTGCAGAAGCTTCCGGTGCCCTCTATGCTACCAAGAGTGCCCGTGAAGTAGCAAAAGATAAGCTGTCTACTGCAATCTACAACATGTACGGAATCTACGAAGAGGCAAATGCCTCCTCCCTGATTATGAGCTTCGCAGCAGTTCCGGCTGACTGCAAGGTTAACCCGAAAGATGAGATATTTAATCCGATTACATCTGTTATGAATGATGAAATGACAGTGGAAGAGTGGGCACAGAATGTGGAAGATGCTTTTGCACAGGTTCGTGCTGATATGGAAGCTGCCAACTAAACTTCATATACCAGCCGGATAAAAACGGTAAAGCATGGAAAGGCTGCTACACAGTGTATGCTATGCAGCAGCCTTTTGTAACCCTGAACAGATATATCGCCAATCGGTGATGTCATCCACATTTATTAAATACTTTAAATTTAAAGAGGTGAACAAGCGTGGTAAAGAAGCCCAGATTATTTATAGCCCTGTGTACGCTTCCTGCATTGATTTTAACCATTGTTTTTATGATTGTGCCTATGGTAAATGCCATTTATCTGTCTTTTACCAGTTCCACTGCACTTAGCGTAGGCTTTAACAGCAAATTTGTATTTTTGGATAATTACAAGTATATGTTCCAGGATAAGGATTTTCTTCAGGCACTGTTTAATACTCTTAAGCTGATGCTGGTAATCCCGGCTGTGACCATATTTCTAAGTCTTGTATTTGCATTTATCCTTACTCAGGGACAGCTCAAGGAAAAGTCATTTTACCGGACCGTATTCTTTTTCCCAAGTATTGTTTCCATGACTGTAGTTGGTATTGTGTGGTCTTTTGTGTTTAATCCCACAAGAGGAATTCTGAATCATATGCTGGATCTGTTCCATCTCTCCACTTGGAAACACGCATGGCTTGGAGAGGGAAAAACGGCTCTCTGGTGTATCGGTGCAGCCCTGGTGTGGCAGGCTATTGGTTATTATATGGTTATGCATGTGGCTTCCATTGACGGGATTTCCCAGGAGGTTTATGAAGCTGCTTCCATTGACGGTGCAACAGGAGTGCAGAAGTTCTTTAGGATTACCATTCCTCTGCTTCGCAGATCCATTGGAACGACCTATATACTTTCCTTGTCTGGTACTATCAATTTAAGTTTTACTCTGTCCAACGTTATGACAGGCGGTGGACCAAACGGTGCTTCCAGTGTGCTTTTACAGTATATGTATACGCAGGGTATGCGAAACGCTAATTTTGGATATGCCATGGCAATCGCCATGTTTACCCTGATTCTTGCAATTGTGCTTGCAATGATTTCTAAAAAAGTATCATCTGAAAAAGAATAGGAGGGAGACTGATGAAAACTGTAAGAACCTGGTGTATCAGAATCCTGATGATTCTGTTTACCGTTATCTTTTTGTACCCGCTTTTCTGGAACCTGATGTCTGCGTTTAAGACAAATGCAGAATATTTGACAGATCCCTATGCATTGCCCACAGCTTTGAATTTGGATAATTTTGTGGCAGCATGGCAGAAAGCAAATATCGCCGCTTATTTTGGAAATTCCATATTTGTGACTGTGTTTTCCACTGTATTGCTATTGCTTCTGGTTATTCCCATTTCTTATGTACTGGCAAGATACCGTTTTGCGGGCAGCAAACTGATCTCTGCCATTTATATGGCATGTATTTTTCTGCAGGCTACCTACATTATGATTCCTTTGTTTCTGGAATTACAGGCTGTGAATGGATTAAATAACCTGCCGGTACTATGCCTTGTTTATGCAGTTATGCAGTTTCCTTTTTGTATCTTTACTTTACAGGGCTTTATGTCTGCAGTACCCAGAGATTACGAGGAATCTGCAAGAATTGACGGTGCTACTAATATCCAACTGCTATCAAGAGTTATGGTGCCTCTTGCAAAACCCGGAATTGCGACCATTACGATGTTAAGTGCCATGGGCTTCTGGAATGAATATCCATTGGCACTTGTTCTTCTCACGGAAGATGCAAAGAAAACTCTTCCCATCGGAATGGCAAACTTGTTTGAAGTGCAGAAATATGCCACGGACTGGGGTGCACTGTTTGCAGGACTTGTAATTATTATGATTCCAACAATCATTATTTATCTGATTGGACAAAGATATCTGCTTCAGGGAATTGGTGCAGGCGGGTTAAAAGGGTAAAATGAAAGGGGAAATAAAATGCCAACTGATCAGGAATTAATCAAAATAGTTCCCTCCAGCCGCCAGCTTGCCTATCAGGCAACAGAGTTTTATGCGTTCTTTCATTTTGGAATGAATACATATACCAATCGTGAGTGGGGAGATGGAACAGAAACACCACAAATTTTTAATCCTACAGAGTTTGTTGCAGACCAGTGGGTGTCTGCAGCACAAAATGCAGGTATGAAAGGGGTAATCCTTACCTGTAAACATCATGATGGTTTCTGCCTGTGGCCGACCAGATATACCAGCCATAGCGTTGTCTCCAGTCCATGGAAAAATGGAAGGGGAGATGTGGTCTGGGAAGTGTCTGAAGCATGCCGTCGTTATGGGATGAAATTTGGAATTTATCTTTCACCATGGGATCGCAACAAGCCTTGTTACGGAAGCGGAAAAGAATATGATGATTACTATCTGGCACAGCTGACTGAGCTTCTCACCGGTTATGGAGATATTTTTAGTGTCTGGCTAGATGGTGCCTGCGGAGAAGGACCAAATGGAAAAAAACAGCTATATGACTGGAAACGCTATTATGAATGTGTCAGAAAATATCAGCCAGACGCATGTATCTGTGTGTGTGGGCCGGATATCAGGTGGTGCGGAAATGAAGCTGGCGATGTAAGAAAATCTGAGTGGAGTGTTGTTCCTGCACGTACAGCACTTGCAGAGAGTGTACAGGAAAGAAGCCAGCAGACCGATGATAAGGAATTTAGAATGCGCCGGATCACCAGCGACATGGAAGATCTTGGAAGCAGAAGAGCGCTTGAAGGTGAAACGAATCTGATCTGGTATCCGGCAGAAGTAAATACTTCTATAAGACCTGGATGGTTTTATCATCCAGAAGAAGATGATCAGGTGAAAAGTCTGGAGGAGCTGATCTATATCTATATTGGGGCTGTTGGAGGAAATGCAACCTTTTTGTTAAATATTCCACCTATGCCAAACGGGCTTCTTCATGAAAATGATGTTAAACGTCTGGAAGAATTTGGAAGTTGGAAAAAGAAATCTTTTACTCATAATTTAATGAGTACAGCACATATTTTTTCAGAAAATGAAGATCCGACGCATCCGGTTTCTGATTTGACAGATGATACTTCAGAAACCTGGTTTCAGCCTGAAAGCAGCGAACTGCCAGTAGAAATAACCATTTGTCTGGACGGTTCATACAACTTAGGGTATCTGGTATTAAAAGAGGCTGTCTGCTATAGTCAGAGAGTGGAAAAATTTGAGATATTTGTTAAAGAGGGGGAAATATGGAACAGTATTTACACAGGAACAGTAATTGGTTATAAGAAAATCATTTCTGTTAAGGGGCAAAAAGCCCAGAAAGTGAAAATTGTTTTACATGATTTCCGTGTACTTCCGCTGCTCTCATTTGTTGGAATTTATCCTGAAAGTCTTTAATAGGGAAAGCATTCTTTCTCATAATATCTTAAGGTAGAAACAAGAAGATATTATTAGAAAACCATTGAACCTGCTTGAAAGAGAGAACATTCAAAGCAAAATTGCCAATTGGTTTGGAATAGATTTTTCCAAACTGTAGATTATTTTTATAAGTAATCTTGGAACTAATGCAGGAGTCATGGTGCAAATGGACAATGTTCGCAGAAAGCACTTGTCTTTTAGAAAGGCTCGTATTAAAATGCTTGTCAGTGATCAGGTTGCAGAAACTTGCGATGCCTGCGACCGGACGGAGGACCTAAGGGTCCTCCATTTTTCTATATACGCAGATTTTTATAGCGATAGAAAAAGCATTAAAACCGATAAAACTATTTTTGAACTATGAAGAATAGATTAGAAATCTCATTGCGCGAAAAGGGATGATTATTGTTGACCGTGAGTTCACTGCGTCTAAATTAAAAGATATCAGTTATTTTGCCCTGATAGATGGGTACAAAAATCTGTTTTACAATCCCATGAGTTAGAAACGATTTTTGACCATAACACAGTTAAAATTAATCAAAAAATCAATCGCAAATTTTTACGATTGCATTGACAGTGATTCTCCTTATCTATATATTATTGCAGTAGGAACAACTTATCAAGTACTCGGAAATAACTAACTTGGTAATAAAATTTTTACTGGAGGTTATCAGAAATGACAGAAAGAGAAAAAATGATAAGTGGAGAGTTATATGATCCAACGGATAAAGAATTGGAACAATTTTTAATTTCACCTGCTTGGATGTATGTGAAGTACATATAGGAGATAATGTGATGATTGGTCCAAATGTCACATTGGCAACTCCCATGCACCCATTTTTACCTGAAGAACGTAATAGCAGAAAAAGAGAAGATGGAAGCTTTTATAATCTTGAATAGGCGAAACCAATTACTATAAAAGATAATTGCTGGCTGGCATCCAATGTGGTTGTTTGTGGTGGTGTTACCATAGGAGAGGGATGTGTAATAGGAGCAGGAAGTGTTGTGACAAGGGATATTCCTCCATATAGTCTGGCTGCTGGAAATCCATGCCGGGTTATTCGCAAAATAACTGAAAAAGATCATATGGAATAAGATAATTACAATCAATATTTAGTGTATTATGACAACAACCGTTATCAGTGGAAAAGGTGAGGGAATCGGTTATGAGCAAGTAGCGAAGCGGATTGCGAATATCCGCTTGAATGATAAGATTTAATATAAGGCTATTGCACTGAGTAATTAGTGCAATAGCCTTTTTGCCAAAATAAGTTAGTTTTAACTGGTTGTATTACGGCGAATCAATATCGGAGCAATCTGTTTATGGACAGGCTTTTCCAGTGGTTTAGGGGAACGTTTTTTTTGTTCTTCCATCTGTTGAACCAGAAGCTCCATGGCAGTCTGTGCAATAATATCAATCTGCTGACCAACGGTTGTGATTGGGAGAATTGCCTCACTGGCAATGGGAGAATTATCAAATCCTATGATTTCATAGAAAGAGGGTAATTCTCGGTATTTCTGGAAAATCAGGTTAAGAAACATGTTTGCATAAGTATCGTTGGAAAGGAAAATACCTTTTTTTTGATTGGGATATTTCTCTTCTATTCTTGTAAAAATGCGTCTTATTTCATTTAAAATTTCCTGATAAGAATTACCGCTTACACTTAGATCAATATCATAAGGAACCTGATATTCTTCACAGGTTTCCTTAAATGCGCGAATACGGTCGTAAGCAGGAACTGTTTTCTCAACATTGACATTGATGTGGATCAGTATATCACATTTATCACGGATCAGCAGAGTGGTAGCCTGAAGCGCACCCATATAGTTGTCAGTGGTAACACTGCTGATATATTCCGCTTCACGTTCAATGGCAACGATGGGAATCTGATAGGAGGATAATTGTTTTGATGACAGCGTATGACTTAAAACAATGAGACCTTCAATCTGATAGGATAGGAGCTCTTCAATATATTGCTGTTCTTCTTCAGCCCCATGTTCACTGCTAAAGACGAGAAATTTGTAGTGATAATCACTGTAGCTGGACAGCAGTTGTGTCAGCATTTCAGAATAATAATGCAGATAAAGATTCGGAATAATGATTCCGATAAATTCACTTTTTCCATTCGCCAGAACTTTTGCAAGTTTATTTTTTTTATAGCCAAGGATATCAAGGGCCTGAGAAATTTTTTCCTGATTTTCAAGTGTAAGGGAATCAGGATGATTGAAATATCTTGATATTGTAGTTTTTGAAAAATGGGTATATGCTGCAATATCTGCAAATGTCACCTGTTTTTTTGACATGAAACTTATTCTCCTTATAAATAAATGCAAATATTTTTTTTAGTATAGCAATTATTATACAAAAAGGCAATATTAAAATAACCGATTACGTAACCGGTTATTTTAATGAAGAAAAGTGTTGACAGAGAGTGTGTGATGTAGTAACATCAGATTATAAAGTAACCGGTTACTTAACCGGTTTCATGAACAATGTATGAAAGGAATGGAGGAAAAAGTGCATGAAAACAGTGCAGAACCAAGCAAAGCCCGTAAGCAAGCAGACGTGGAGAAATAAGGTTACGTATGTGAAGAAAAACTGGCAGTTATATCTTTTTTTCTTAATGCCGGGACTTTTACTGACAATCATTTTTAAGTATCTTCCGATGGGAGGGCTTTTGATTGCGTTTGAAGATTATAATGTAATCAAGGGAGTACTTGGAAGTCCATGGGTTGGACTTGAATATTTCAGACGTTTTTTATCATCACCGGATTTTATGAACTATCTGATGAATACATTAAAGCTGAGTATCTATGGATTATTATGGGGATTTCCGGTTCCGATTATTCTGGCATTACTTATGAATCGTATTCAAAAAACAGGGATCAAGAAAAAAGTACAGCTTCTGATCTATATGCCGAATTTTATATCTGTAATAGTACTTTGTGGTATGGTTCGTATGCTGTTATCACCGGTAGGACCTTTGAACAGGCTGCTTGGGATTAGCACAAACTGGATGACAATGCCATCTGCTTTCCGTACTATTTATATAGCAAGTGGAATTTGGCAGACTGCAGGCTGGGCATCTATTATGTATACTGCAGCATTATCTAATGCGAGCAAAGAGTTGGAAGAAGCGGCAGTTATGGATGGTGCAAACCTTTTGCAGCAGATCTGGTACGTGGAGCTTCCGGCGATTAAGAACATTATTGTAATTCAGTTTATCCTGCAGGCAGGAAATATTATGAGCATTGGATTTGAGAAGGCATATGCATTGCAGACAGATATGAACCTGCCGGCATCAGAAATTTTATCTACATATGTATATCGCATCGGTCTTTTGAACGGTGATTATGGTTATTCTACGGCAGTAGGTCTGTTTAATTCAGTTGTAAATGTAATTCTGTTGATTTTTGTAAACTGGGTTGTAAAGAAGCTGAATGATGGAGAGGGATTATAGGAGGAAGAGAAGATGGAGAAAAAGAAGAGAAAATATTCAAGGACAGATCGTCTGATCCTTGGAATTGGATTCACGATTCTTGGACTGTTTGTACTTTCTATTGCGATTCCAATTATATATGTAGTGCTTGCATCTTTTATGGATCCTACTGTTTTGAATAATCAGGGACTGAGCTCTGATATTAAGGACTGGACTTTGGATGCTTATAGAAGAGTACTGGAGAATGAGATGATCTGGCGCGGATTTTTGAATTCTTTTCTGTATTCATTTGTATTTACAGTGATCTCAGTTTTTGTAACATTACTGGCAGCCTTTCCTCTGTCTAAAAAAGAATTTGTGGGAAGAAAATTTTTTAATCTGATTTTTCTGATCACAATGTTTTTTGGGGGAGGAATGATTCCAACATTTATTTTGATCAATCAGCTGCATATGGTAAATACAGTATGGGCGGTTTTGATTCCGGGAGCATTTAACGTTTGGAATATGATTCTTGCAAGAACTTATTATCAGTCAATTCCGGCAGAATTAAGAGAAGCATCTGCAATTGACGGTGCTAATGAAATTCAGCATTTTTTCAAAATTATGATGCCGGTATGTAAACCGATCATTGCAGTACTGGCACTGTGGTCATTTGTCGGAATGTGGAATAGCTACTTTGATGCGATGATTTATCTGAACGATGCAAATCTTCAGCCACTGCAGCTGGTACTGCGTTCAATCCTGGTGCAGAATACTCCACAGCCGGGAATGATTGCAGATATCCAAAGCACAGCAGAGATGGCAAAGGTAGCAGAACAGTTGAAATATGCAACAATTGTAGTATCAAGTTTACCACTTTTAGTGATGTATCCATTTTTCCAGAAATATTTTGATAAAGGAATTATGGTTGGATCGGTAAAAGGCTAAAGAAAGGAATGATACAGATATGAAGAAAAACAGAGTAAGAAGTTTGCTTGCACTTGGACTTTCTTTAACAATGATGGTAAGTATAATGGGGTGTGGAAAACAGCAGAGGCTTGATGCTGAGATTAATCCGGATACACCGGTATCGGATGTACAGTTTCCATTGAAAGAAACAGAGGAGCTTTCTTTTATTACCAGTGCACCGGCCACTTCAACACAGGATCCAAATAAAAGAGTGATTTTCCAGAGAATGGAAGAACAGACAAATGTTCATATTGACTGGACCTGCTTTGTATCAGATCAGTTTTCAGATAAAAAGAATCTGGCGTTGGCTCAGTTTGGAAATCTGCCGGATGGACTGTTTAATGCAGGCATGAGTGATTATGATCTGTTGCGTTATGCAAAGCAGGGAATAATTATTCCGCTGGAAAATCTGATTGACAAATATATGCCAAACCTTCAGGCTGTGTTTGAAAAATACCCGGAATACAGAACCATGTGTACAGCACCGGATGGACATATTTACTCTTTTCCGTGGATTGAACAGCTTGGTTCCGGAAAAGAAGCAATTCAGGCCATTGGAGATATTCCTTATATTAATAAGAAATGGCTTGATTATCTTGGTCTTGAGATTCCAACCACAACAGATGAACTGGAGCAGGTACTGATTCAATTTCGAGATCATGCAGATGATCTGAAACAAGAGTTTTCCATTGAAGGTGATGTAATACCGATGTCATTTATTATCAATAACGGAGATCAGGATCCTTCAATCTTAATAAATGGATTCGGAGATGGTTATGGGGACACAGGAGATCATTTTGCTGTAACAGATGAAGGTAAGGTGATTTATACAACGGTTCAGGAAGGATACAAAGAAGGTATCAAATGGCTGCATAAACTTGTGACAGAGAATCTGATCGATCCGGAAGCATTTACACAGGAATGGTCTACTTATGTTGCAAAAGGAAAGAATCACCGTTATGGACTTTGCTTCACATGGGATATTGCTAATATAGACAACAATACGGATTATGTGATGCTTCCGGCACTGACCGGACCGGATGGAATGAGAAATATCACCAGACAGAACAACAGTGAGACCAGCGGTTTTGACAGAGGAAGATGTGTGCTTACTACCAGCTGCCGTAACACGGCACTTGCTGCTGCATGGATCGATCAGATGTATGCACCCCTTCAGTCTCCGCAAAATAACTGGGGAACCTATGGAGAGAAGGATTCCTTTAATATTTTTGAGCTGTCTGTAAACAAAGATGGCGAAAAAATGTTAAAGCATATGGACTTAGGAGATCAGTCACCGGTGGAAGTACGTGAAGCGCAATCTGTAAATGGTCCTCTCGCTATATTAAATGAATATTATGGCGTATATGTAACACAGCCGGAAGATGCGAAATGGCGTCTGGATAATATGCATGAGACATATTTACAGGATATGAACAGCAAATATGTTTATCCTAATGTATTTATGAGTATTGATGATACAAACAAAGTGTCACAGTATGATACAGATATTAAGAAATATGCAGAACAGAAGAAAGCAGATTGGATCCTGAACGGAGGAATTGATGAAGAATGGGATTCTTATCTGAAAAAAATGGAGAAGTACGGGCTTTCCGATTACCTTTCAATCAAGCAAAAATATTTTGACCAGTATCAGGATTCATTAAGCAGTGAAAAATAAGAGAAGATATCATTTTGACAGGAGGAACTATATGAGCGAAATGTTGGAAAAGGCAAGAAAATATGAATTTATACAGGGACAGCAGATCAAAGAGGAAGAAAGACCAGCCTTTCATATAACTCCTTATGTTGGCTGGATGAATGATCCAAATGGATTTTCCTATTATAAAGGAGAGTATCATTTGTTCTACCAGTATAATCCGTATAGCACACATTGGGACAGTATGCACTGGGGACATGTAGTGAGTAAGGATTTATTGCATTGGAACTATGTTCCGACTGCATTGGCACCGGATGAAGATTATGATAAATTCGGCTGTTTTTCAGGAAGTGCCATAGAATTAGAGGATGGCAGACAGTTGCTTATGTATACTTCTGTAAATCAGGAGAAACTGGAAGACGGAACTGTAAGGGATATTCAGACACAGGCAGTGGCAGTTGGAGATGGTAAGGATTATGAAAAGTATGATAAGAATCCGGTTCTGACAGCCAAAGATCTTCCAAAGGGGGCCAGTAAAGTAGACTTTCGTGATCCCAAAATCTGGAAAGGGAACGATGGAAACTTTTATTGTGTTATAGGAAGTCGTCCGGCTGATGGAAGCGGACAGATCCTTCTTTACAGAAGTAAAAATGGCTTTGAATGGGAATTTGTAAGCATTCTGGCAAAGAATCAAAATCGTTATGGAAAAATGTGGGAATGCCCGGATTTCTTTGAATTGGACGGCAAATATGTGCTTCTGACAAGTCCACAGGATATGCTTCCGGAAGGATTAGAATTTCATAATGGAAATGGAACGTTATGTATTATTGGGGAGTTGGATCCTGAGACACATACTTTAAAGGAACAGTTTTGTCAAGGTGTTGATTACGGAATTGACTATTACGCAATGCAGACACTGCTTGCACCGGATGGACGAAGAATTATGATCGCCTGGATGCAGAACTGGGATACGCTTGCATATCGATGCAATGACTCTGGATGGTTCGCACAAATGAGTCTTCCAAGAGAACTGTCTGTTAAAAACGGAAGATTGTATCAGGTTCCGATCAGAGAACTTAATGCCATGCGTGCAAACAAAGTCGAGTATAACAATGTTGTGATAAAAGATACCAAGCTCACACTGGATCAGATTGAAGGACGAACGGTAGATCTGGAACTTGTGATACGACCGGCAGATAAAGACAATCTTTATAAAAAATTTGAACTCTGTTTTGCAGAGAATGAGAAATATCATTCTACATTATGCTTCCGTCCGGATGAATCTGTTTTAAAAATCGATAGAAAATTCTCAGGAAGCGAACGGGCGCTGGTTCATCAGAGCAGTTGTCTGGTAAACGGTGACAGCAATGAACTAAAACTGCGTGTGATTTTGGATAAGTTTAGTGTGGAAGTATTTATTAATGACGGCGAGCAGGTTATGTCTGCGGTTATTCTTACAAAGCAGGAAGCAAAGGGGATTTCTTTCTTTGCTGATGGTGCAGCTAAGCTTGATATAGTGAAATATGATTTATTATAATAAAGCGTTCTATCGTAATCCGGGAGCAGACATGATGCTGAATAAAACTGAGATTTCCGAGGATATTCCCAAGGAAACAGAAATGTTAAATTTTGCCAATGTAGCAGCTTCCATCATTACTACAAGAAAAGGTGCGCTGCGAGTAATGCCTGAACAAGAAAAAATCCAACAGTATTTAAAAATTATCAGAAATGCAAATAAGTAAAAAACTTTAAATTTGTAATTCTTGCCAAATAGCAAGGAAATCGCAAGACTTTGGTCATGTGAATTTCCTTGCTTTTTTTATGGACGCACCCCGTTCCCACTAGAGACGGGTGTGCCAGAGGACAGTTTCTTTGCCAGGTAATATTCCTGTTTCCGGGCATACATGGACAGATCTGCTGCCTGGGTAAGCTGCTCTACGGAAAAATCCGGATGGTCGCCGGCAAAGGCGCACCCGGAGGAAATACTCAGCGTCCCCACCTTCGTCCCGGACCAGGCCGCCACAATCACAAGAATGTGCAACGTGGTGGTGGAAATGGCCGGAAGTTCAATGTATCCCAGACAAGAAAAGGCAAACACCGCTTCCAAGGCCATCAGCATCAGGATAATCTCCTGCAATTTCTTTTTTGTCAGAGCAATCCCATATCGCTGTCGAAAACGCTCCATATGAAGTTCCTCCACATCCTTTTCTTCATGTGTGAAAAGCAATACAATTCATAAATCTTTGCAAACATCAACCTGAACAGTAACATGGAGTCCGAAATAGTGGAGGTACGTGGACTCATTGACTTGCTATTTGACCTGCTAAATGGTAAAATCAAAATACGCTGGGGAGACTGCGAAGAGATTGTTCTTTTTGCACATTACTCTGGAAATACAGCTTCGGAAAGGAGCGTGTAAAGTATGCTGGGATTGAAAAAACTGCCAGTTGGATTTGAAAGTTTTCAGGAAATTAGGAAGTTAGACTGCTATTATGTAGACAAAACAAAACTGATAGAGCAGCTTCTTGAGAACTGGAGCAAAGTGAATCTATTTACCAGACCTCGCCGATTTGGAAAGACCTTAAACATGAGTATGCTTAAGAGTTTTTTTGAGATTGGTACAGACGTAACATTGTTTGATGGTCTTTATATCTCGCACAATAAAGAATTTTGCAGGGAATATATGGGAAAGTACCCGGTTGTATGCTTATCTCTCAAAGGAATAGATGGCTTGTCATATGAAGCTGCAAGATATCGTTTAATCGAGTTGATTGGTGTTGAAGCAGAGAGATTTTCGTTTTTGTCTGAAAGTAAAAAGTTGACGGGCAATGAGCAAAACAAGTATCGGGCAATTGTCAATTTAATCAATGGCAAGTACACAATGGATGAGGACATTCTTATTTCTAGTTTGCAAACATTATCGCAACTATTGTGCCAACACTATGGTCAGAAAGCGATTATTCTGATCGATGAGTATGATGTGCCGCTGGATAAGGCATTTCAGCATGGATATTATAAAGAAATGGTTTCTTTGATTCGAGGGCTGTTTGGACAGGCACTGAAGACAAATGATTTTTTACAGTTTGCTGTGTTGACAGGGTGCCTTCGAGTTTCTAAAGAAAGTATCTTTACCGGTTTAAACAATTTCAAAGTTTATGCTGCTGATGATGTTCAGTATGAAGAAGAATTCGGTTTCACAAAAAAAGAAGTAGCGGATCTCTTGGCTGACTACAATATGCAAGAGCATTCTTCAGAAGTTAAAGAGTGGTATGACGGTTATCACTTCGGGAATGTGGATATTTACTGCCCGTGGGATGTAATAAACTATGTTTCAGATCGGCTGACTGACCCGGACGCACATCCAAAATCCTACTGGATTAACAGCAGCGGAAATGACTTGGTTAAACGCTTTGTTGACAAGGCTGATACAACCACAAAAGACGAAATCGAGCAGTTGATTGTTGGGGATGCTGTTGAAAAGAAAATTCGGCTGGATTTGACTTATGATGAGATTGATAACAGCATCGATAACGTATGGAGCGTACTTTTCACAACTGGCTATCTTACACGGGTTGGAAAAACCAGGAACGGTGTGTACAATCTGGTCATTCCTAATAAAGAAGTTCGTGAGGTTTTCGTTTCTCAAATCAATGAATGGTTTAACAGCGTTGTGAAAAGCAATAGCTCCTCCACAAAGAAAATTGTTTCTGGATTTCTTGAAGGGAAGACCGATGATATTCAGCGGGAATTGACAATGTTTCTTGGCGAGACAATCAGTGTTTTGGATACGAAAGCCAGAAGTGAAGAAAAAGAAAACTTCTACCACGGCATTTTAATCGGTATTCTGAAAAACTATTCCGGATGGGCAGTTAAATCAAACAAAGAGTCCGGTGATGGATTTGCAGATATTCTGCTTAAACCTAAGAATCCTGATGTGGGAATCGTAATAGAACTGAAGTATGCACGTTCCATGAATGATCTTGATAAGGCTTGTGAAAGAGCAATGGAACAGATTAAGAGTCGCAGATATGACACAGAACTACGAAGTGACGGACGAAATGTTATTCTTGCATATGGAATTGCATTTTGCAAAAAGCGTTGTAAAGTCGTAGTTGAAAAACTATAAGCAAATATTTATGATGTTGGGGCCAAAACCGTAAATAAATTTGGTCTTACTCCTATATGACATGTTCTCTGCTTTGAAATTCAGGCATGACATTACGGATCATGGCGGCAGCAAGTTCCAGTTTGGATTCTTTTTTCTTCCACATACGGTATCCAGGCGGAACGGAAAGATAAGAGATCTTATCCTTATTCCACACAGATACGCAGAGCATGATTCTTACAAAACAGTGTCCATTCAGATAGTTGAAACCGTTTTATCTCCTACATTTTCTGGTAAAATGAGGTAAAGAGATCAGGATTTATAGAGAAAAGCACCTGTCAAAGAATCTTTGCGCAGCTATACATGCAATGTAATGTGATGATTGCTTTACTTTAAACATTATTTTTCAGATAATAATGTTCAAAGAATGACGAAAATATGAATATTATGCTATCAGAGAAAGGAACATGATATTATGAATATAGGAAACCAAATATTGAACATTCGTAAAGAAAAGCAATTAACACAAGAGGAGTTTGGCAAATTATTTCATGTTACCCGACAAACTGTTTCGAATTGGGAAAATGAAAAAAGTTATCCAGATTTGCAAATGCTGATAGATATAAGCAATCAGTTTGAAATTTCTCTTGATACGTTGATAAAGGAGGATTCAAAGATGGTAAAGACAATAGATAAAGAAAGAGTATTGGGAAAAATAAAAAAAGAAAAATCAATCATTGAATTTTTTACGGGTGCAGGCACTGGAATTATTGTAGCTTGCTTGCTTTCACCTGATTCCATACGTCGAACTGTAGCGATAATTGTTGGACTTGTAATGATTGGAATTGGTTGGTATAAAAAACAAGGTATGATAATAAGGTTTTTAGATATATGGAAGAATTCGAAGAAGATTCATAATCAATAAAGCCGGTGTAGGATTGATCAATCCAATACTGGCTTTATTGATTTTTCAGAGGCTTTAGAGTGCGATCATCAGATATCAATGAAATCGCAAGAAAAAAGCAAGAATTCAGGCATGGTGTTTTTTATAGATAGTGTTAAAATGGTGATATCTGTATATGATCTCTCGGAATCTTGAGTGATCATGCCAGCAAAACTCTGGCATTGAACTTTGAATGCATTTTGCGCCCTTCGGCGGTCACAAATGCGTTTTAGAACGGCCGCTCTGCTGAGCATAACGGCCGCCCGTTTTTAGTTAATTGACCACCACTTATCGAGTGTTGATCTTGATAGTATAGTGTTTTGTGACTCGTTTCATAATAGAATTAGCTGACACTTCATCATTGAGCATCATTGCCTTCCAACTAGTACATGGCTGCATTAATAATTAAGTAATATCAAACTGTCAAAGGCACACCTTTATAAGTCCACTTAAAAGGCTTTGCCATAACGTTATATTGCTCTACAAAGCGCAGGATACTCGCTTTTAGTTCCTCTATAGATTGATAGCTTTTTCTTTTAAGAAGACGTCGGTTTATAATACTAAACCAGATTTCAATCTGATTCATCCATGAGCAATGTTTTGGTGTATATACGATCCGTATCCTATGGTCTTTATGATGTAGAAATTCTGCGCGGCTTTCCTGGTTTTTTAATATCCCGGAATTTGTGTATATTTAAACCATCACAGACAAATGTCCATGATGCCTCAGGATCTGTTTCTATCAATGCACGTATGGCTTCAACGAAATCTTTCTCTGTACGTGTACTGTTTAAATATGGTTTTTCCATACGTCCTGTAGCAACATCAAAAAAAACGATGAGGCTGACCGTTCCATGGCGGATATATTCAAATTCCATATGGGCTGCTTTCCCGGGAATTACAGGTTTATCCGGATATTTGTGTTCCAATGCCTGAATGCCTGTCATTTCATCCACGGAGATTGTATGTCCGCCATTTTCATGGACTGTCTCTGCTTCGTGGTAAACAGTGCAGATCTCATTCACTTTCTCCGCAAAAGTTTCCGGAGGATCTGTTTTCTCGGAGGAATGAAGCCAGTAACGGATGAGATGCGGGTGGATTTCCCTCATATTTTAAAAAACGACTTACTGTTTTTGCAGATATAGACTCCACAATCCCTTCCTTTACTACGGCGTTCACAAGCAGATTGAGACTCCAGTGACTGACTTCATATCCAAATTCCTGTGGCTCACGGCAGGCAATCTCAAGGATACTGATGATCTGCTCGTCTGTATAATGAGCTGGCTGTCCCGGACGTGGGCGGTCATTAAGGAAAGAAGAAACAGCATCTTCCAGATGGGAACGGTCCTTTTCAGCAATCTCCTGCAAAAGGGGAAGAGCTTTAAGGAAACGCCCCCGCCACTTGCTGACAGAATCCTGTCCAAGACCTACCCGAGTCGATATCTGCATATTGTTCATACCATCAGCCGCCAGCAGGATTATTTTGGCACGTTGTACCTGACGGGCTGGTAAGGTCCTGCTTTTTGAAAATTTGGAAAGAATGTGGTGGATGTCTTCTGGTATTTTAACAGGTGCAGCAACAAATGGCATATGAATGATCTCCTTGATTTTTCTTTTGATTATGCCATATATTTTGAAAAATTTCCATAGGGATATTACTTAATAATTAA
>PPYE01320391.1_pt1 | contig 23187 bp, 14 predicted proteins | sample 1559881 | NCBI WGS metagenome assembly PPYE01 (sample SAMN08240022, study PRJNA423297) | Human gut metagenome, whole genome shotgun sequencing project. | reverse complement strand
TATATACCAACTCACCCACCTCGTATATACCAACCCGGCACCACGTTATATACCAGGTCGGTGGGTTCGTTATATGTAACTATATATGTTCGTATTAGAGAGGTAAAACATATAATAAGAGAAGGACTTATTATCTTCTTATTATTGGGGTTGTACCTGTCAATAAAAAGTAGATAGTAAGTCCTTCTTTTCAATTAGTATATTGCTGTGAGCTACATGAAATCAATTTGAAGATTGCTTTGCCTTCTCTGCTTCTTTCTCAGCTTTTCGTTTGTTTACATAATCCTTAAAGAGTTGACGCCAGTTTCTTCCATTGTTATTCAGGTACTCTTCACAATGGGTTTTATAAACTTCAAACACGGCTGATATCTGCTTCATGTTTTTGTAGTCGATAGCCTCTTCACGGGCTTTTTTAAGAAGAGACAGGATATGAGCTTCTTCCTGCGGGGTTAAATCCGGCACAATGGCATAGTAACCCTTCAAAGTGAATGCTACTTTCCCTACAGTATATTTATCCAGAATAGCTTCTACCTGATCTTCCGTCAGGGCACGGCGAAGTCCGCTCATTAGTTTATTATGTACCTCTTTGGGCATGGCTGAGTCTGCAATCATCTCACGCTGTAGTTGAGTGCGTTTCTCACCTGTTTGCGGGTCTTTTTCGGGAATGGTTGTAAACGGATGATTGTTGTGCCAGTCGCGTACAGCTTTCAAATGATTGAAAATGAGTGTGGTCACATATCCTTCTTTCTTAATGTCATTCAGATTAAGAGACTCTGTCCAGCCCTTTGCCTTACGTTCAAGTGCGGCATCAGACTTCATATGTGAGGAAACTTTACGGCCGAAAAATGCAGCAGCCTCATCAAAAGTGCGTATTGCATGTTCGGGAAGTAATTCGCCTCTCTCACCAAAACTCATTAAAGCAGAGTGGGGCTCGATTATTACTTTGCTTTCATCGAGCTTACTACGATCCAGATTAAAGGCAGAGATAAAAAAGTCATAGACAGCATTTCGTTTACTGGGGCCAAAATCATGTCCCTCATTAGGCAGATGTACATTTACAACTTTACCTTCTGCATTGTAGAAGCCATAGACACGTTTCAGATAAGGATATTCCAGTTCGGGGACGCTGCTTGTCCAGTCTTTACCATCGGAAACTACAAGTAAAGGACGCGGGGCAAACATAGCCATTAGTTCTGCATTATTGGTTCCACCGCAGGCCAGAGAAACAGGCATACCGCTTTCGCAAGGACAGCCTCCATCGAAATGAGATGCCAGGCTAACAACGGGAGCCGCCGCCGTGAAACGTTCATCCAAAGCTGTGAGTAATACGGTTTGAGAGCCACCTCCTGATCCTCCGCTCACTCCAACGCGTGAAGGGTCTATATCTTTGTTTGTCAACATATAATCCAATAAGAGCAATCCATTCATTGCCTGAATGATATGGGCAATGGCAGAGCGGTGTCCGGTTGATCCTACCTGCAATTCTGATTCTCCCCAGCCGAAAAGATCATAATCAACGCATACAGCTCCCATACGGGCAAGTGTCCCCATGCGTTCCTGCTGATCTTTACGGTATCTGCCATCTCCAAAATGTCCGTTAGGACAGATTATCAACGGATGCTTACCTTTTTTGGAAGGTGCATATATCGAACCGCAAACGTAAAGACCGGGCAAAGTCTCCAATGCTATATTTTGAACAGTATACCCATCAAATTTACGTATTTTGGATAATATCGGTTTTGCATCTACTGTTTGTTCCAATGCTTCGTCTATATCCAATTTTTCACGTACTTCTTTACGCAAACATGCCTTACGGCTCTCCCAGGAAGCGGCATCCTGATACAGGGTATTGAGATAGGCAATCATCTTTTGCCCATCTTCTACCGTACGACGGGGATATTCATAATTTTTCAGTTTATATACTTTATCACTCTGCTTTACGAATTTATAATCAAAAGGAGCAAGTACATTCGTCAGCGACTCTTCTACAGAGTAAGGGCGTATGCGAAAGTCTGCCCAGAAAAGGGATTTGCCTACCGTATCAATATCATATTTTAATGTCACGCCAAAACGTTCCTGAATATTATTCAATACATCACTCAGCGAACGTTTGTAATGATGGTCGGAGGTTTGCCGGTGAGGCTGCGCTAAAGAAAATGAAGTCAGCAAACAAAAGGTTACAGTTAAAAAGCTATTTCTGATATTCATGGTTCTATCTGTTATTTCAATTGTATTAATTCTCCGTTGATCAGTACGTTGTTCAGCTTCACCCGTTCGTAATTCTCAAAAACAGGTTTCTGCTTACTTTCCATGTTGATATCGCTCAGGGTAATATCGGTAATTGGTGATTCTTTCAATCCGCGGATAAAAACAGGCGTGTTTACATCCATCCCTGTCATACCCGATATATGGATATTACGGAATATGGGAGTACGGTCACTTACGGGTTCTTCCGGCATATTACTGTACATCAGGTCCAGAATGATAGCTTCTTTTTTAATATTGCTCATTACGATATTACTTACGCGGATGCCTTCTACAACACCACCGCGTCCGCGGGTAGATTTAAGACGGATACCGCGATCTGTCCCGTCAAATACACAATTACTGATTGTTACTTTACGGACACTGCCGCTCATTTCACTACCGATCACCACACCACCATGTCCGCTGAGCATGGTACAGTTGGTTATTGTTATGTTTTCGCAAGGTACACCCATACGGCGCCCCTGAAGGTCACGGCCGGACTTGATAGTAATGCAGTCATCACCTACTGAGATATGACAATCACTTATGTGTACGTTGCGGCACGACTCCGGATTGATACCATCCGTATTGGGTGAAGGCGGATTGATAATAGTCACACCTTTTACAGTTACATTATCACAGAACTCCGGATTAACTGTCCAAAAGGGAGAGTTAATGATTTTAACCCCTTCGATACGTACATTTTTGCAACGTACGGGTTGAATGAAAGGAGGACGGAAAAAGCGACGTTGCAATGTAACGATATAATCTGCATTGGTTTCTGCATACAGTGCTTTTGTATCGTTTGCCTTATCCCACATCGGCTGATATTTATTTATATCGCGTACACCGTTGTCTTTCAGATCAACCATTACACGGAAGAACTCTGTCCACCATTCTTTTCCCTGTCCGTCGAGAGTACCTTCTCCCTTTATGGTGATATTTTCTGCATCAACGGCATAGATCAGCGGGGAAAAGCTTTTCATCATCACACCTTCATAACGCATGTCTACGAAAGGAAGATAATCATCAAAGTTGTTGGAGAAAAGCAGGGTTGCACCGGCTTCAAGTTCTATGGTAATGTTGCTTTTAAGCTTTATGGCACCTGTCAGATAGATTCCGGCTGAGAAAAAAAGCGTACCCCCACCCGAGCTGTTTAGTTTGGTAATCGTATGATTGATCAGGTTTGTATTTAATGTTTTACCATCCGGTCTGGCACCGGCTTTCAGCATATCCACACGCTCTGCACGGAGAGATATACAAAACAAAACAGTAATAAATAAAAATAGAAGTCGTTGGTTCATAATGTTTGCTTTTAGAGGATGGGACTTAATTGAAAAAGAATTGCTTGCATAGTTACTTAACGGCGCTTTCCATTTCTACTGTATATTCATATCCGCCACTCTTCACTTCTTTCGGCTCTGCTTCTGCCGGCAGGTATATTTCTGCCGTACAGTTTACAGGAACAGTAACTTTCATTGCAAAGATATCATTTTCATGTTTCCAATCTACAGAAACCCATCCATAAAGTGTTTGATAAGATGCTTTTACATATTTCAAATCGCCTACCGGCTCAGGACGTATTATCAAATGCTGATATCCCGGATTGTCCGGATCATGCTGTATACCTGCCAATGAATGGAAGAACCATTCGTCTATCTGCCCCATCATAAAATGATTCCATGAAGAGCCCTGACGGGGATCCCATTGCTCGGTAAGTGTGGTAGCGCCAAACTTCAACTGAAATCCATAGCCGGGTACTTCTTCGTGATTGTGCATGGTATACATCAATTCATTCAGGCCGTTACGGGCAAGTGTCTGGAAGAGGTAGCGGTTGCCTACATCTCCGGTAGTGAGACGATTGCCATGACTTTGAATATCTTTCACCAGATTGTTCAAGACTTCTGCACGATATGTTGTATCGACCATATTCAGGAAAAGAGGAATTGCATTACTTGACTGACTGCCGGTACCATACTGACGAGTATCTTCATTGAAGAATTCAGCATTAAATGCTGCTTTTACTTCTTCCGCAAGGCGACTATAGTGTGCTTCGTCATAAGCATTACCCACCATCCTGGCAGCACGGACAAGATAAAGGATATCCATATAATAATGTCCTGTCGCTACCAGAGGTACGGGGGTATTACGGGAGAATCCGGCACGGAAATCCCCATAGTCATACCAATCACCCAATCCGTGGGATACGATGTGATTGTCTGCCCGTGATGTAAGATAATCTACATAAGCACGTATATTCTGATAATATTCTTTTATTAACGAATCATCACCGTAATAATCATAATAGATAAAGGGAACTACAACAATGGAGCTTCCCCACTCCGGAGAATCAGCAAATACAGACATAAACTCACCTTCGAATATGACATACTGGGGAGCACTTGTAGGCACCATACCGTTCTCATATTGCGCATCGGCCATATCACGCATTACCTTTGGTATGTAGGCCGACAGATCATAATTGTAAAATAATCCGGGGCCATTGAGGTGTACTTGTTCCAGCCAACCGATCTTCTCACGGTGGGGACAATCTGTGAATACGGATTGCATATTACTTCTAACGGCTTTGTTTATCAGCCGGTGAGCATCATTAAAGATTTTGTTTGACGTTTCGAAAGTAGAAACACTGTCTGCCGAATTATAGATAAAGCATGATCTTATATCTTTTAATACCGGGAGATTGCGCGGGTTGTCCATTCCTTCAGGAACTGCCCCTTCTATCTGTATGTAACGAAATCCATAGTAAGAAAAACGGGGATGCCATGTCTCATCACCACCTCCTTTGAGTGTATATTCGTAATAGTGTTGACGTCCGGTTTGTCGCTGGTTTGCTGCTCCTTCATCAGTAAGAGCTTCTGCTACCAACAAGGTTACTTTTTGTCCCCTCTTTCCATTTACGGTTATCTGTGGAAATCCCGATAAGTTTTGCCCCATATCCAATACGAAAGCAGAAGGGTCGACTGTCCGTTTGGTAGACACTGTTGCTTTCTTTATCTCTTCCGGTGTTAATTTATGAACTGATTGTTGAGTGTAATATTCCATGATCTTTACCGGAGGAGCCAATTGCGGACGAAGTTTTCCTACGGGAGCTTCCTGCACTACAACCGGATGCCATGCTGAATCGTTAAAGCCGGGTTTGTCCCAACCATCCTGTTCAAGCCGGGCATCATAATCTTCACCGCCATATATACAGTTGAAAGTGATTGGGCTGAGATGATATTTCCAGTCACTACCGGAAACAACTTCTTCATAAGTGCCGTCTGTATAGTTCATACGCAGTTTGAGAAACAAGGTGGGAGCCCCGAAACTGATCTGTAGTTTGCGATAGCGCCCACCCTGCACATTATAAAACCCGTTACCAAGAAGAATGCCTACAGCATTCTCACCTTTATTTATTAATGACGTTACATCGTATGTGTTGTAATAAACAGTTTTTTCATAATCGCTCCATAAGGGCGTAAATTCGCCGTCGCCTACTTTATTACCATTTATTGTAAACTCGTAATGTCCCAGTCCGCAAACATATGCAATGGCATCTCTTATCTCTTTTCCGGCAGAAAACTCTTTCCTAAGGCAGATACTTTTCCTGGCAAGTGTATCGACTGCTTCCCAAAGGGATTTATTTTCGGGATTCTTCATCTCCGTACCATGAAACTTACGGCCGGAAGGGATATTGGCATCTTTACGAGTGATTGCCCCGATCCACGAAGCATCGAGATAGTCTGCTCCGGGAGCTATACGAAAAGTACTTTCTTTACTCCATGCAGAAGGAATGTCCTGATCATCCCATACCTTCACCCGCCAAAGGTATTTAACGAAGGGTTTTAATGTTTCTCCTTCATAAGGTACTAACTGACTCCGCGAAGAATTGACTTTGCCGGTAGACCAGACTAATGTACGTTCGCTATTATCTTCTGCATAAACTTCTATGAAATAGGCTGATTGCATAGTTTCCTGCCGCTGTGACTCAAGCTGCCACCCGAAACGGGGAATGGAAGTATCGACTGCCAAAGGGTCGACCTGCATCTCACAAGTGGTTTTAGCTATCCTCATACTGTTATTACAGGAAGTGAACACAGCAAAAAGGAGTAGCAGGTATACGATCAGTTTTTTCATTATGTATGTTTTATTGTTGATAATCGGACATAGGGTACAGGGTTAATACTTCCGTGCTGCTTGAATTCATTATTTATAGACACTAACTAAATAGTATTTTGTTCATGGCAATGCATCCTCGCACACAAGCCGGGATAATGTATCACTATGCCCTACTTCCACACCGTTAACAAATATCCGCAGTCCCTTACCCAGATGGTAACGGTCTCCGTATTTATCCCAAATGATAGTTATATTTTGTCCATGATAAAGAACATTGTCCAGACAGAACCAATCCCACTTATCTTCCGGAATCAGCGGATTGATTTCTATTGTATTATCAATGCGTGGACGAAGACCAATCAGTCCGGTTATCATCAGGTCATTAAAAGTGGAATGATTATAATAGCGGGATCGTTCCTGATCGCCTTTCAGCCAATATCCTGTTACTTCGTCCAGATATTCACCTATATAAGGACGTCCACGATGATATTGAGATTCCACATACAGTTCCATCTGACGGAAATAAATACTGTCGGTCATCACTGATTGCGGATAGTTATTCATAAAGTTAGCCATTGCCGTTAACGTTTGGGAAGAGGCAAAAGGCCAGATAGCACCATCCCATTCGCACTTGCCTACACCGCGTGTACGGAATTCCGGATGACGGCGTTCTGCTGTAGTCAGCCCATAAGGTGCGGAAAACCCACCTTCATCTGTTATCTGCTTCCAGGCAATATCATATCTTTCTGTATCCGGCAGGTTAAAGTACCAGGGAATATATCCGATAGCTTCGCGTGCATTTGCGAAAGAATCCGGACGGAGGGTTTCAAAGAAAAGGTTGTCCTTGTTCCAGAGTTTGTCCTGCACCAGTTGTTTTAATGTATCTGCCCTTAGACCAAAATCCATTGCCAGCTTTTCGTTACCGAAAAGTATACCCATGTTGGATAAGGCTTTGGCATTTCCATACATATAACTGTTTATGGTAGGACGGGCATACTTTTTACGTCTTCCGCCGCTGATAGATTCTTCCATACCGTCTTGCACGTCACCCTGCCAGTACAAACCATTATCCCAACGATGCGCACTTTCCCAGCGCTTGTACTCTTCCACCAGATCAGGTATCATATCGGACAGGAATCTACGGTTGCCGTCTACCAGAAAACGATTGTAAAGAGCATCTATATTCCATGAGCTGAAATTGCGCATCTTGGCCATAGGTCCGCCATCATTCCCACGATACCATGTATGAATGATCTGATCCAAATAATCCCGGTTGCGCAGCCAACGGCTTTCATAAATATGATGTCCGATAGCACAGGCTATTAAATTGTATTTATCAGCATAAGAGCGATTTACCAGAAACTCAGTCATGCCATACCCCACCGGGGTATCTTTAATATGTTTACGTAGTGACCACCAACGATAGTAGTACATCTCTTCGAAATTCTTTTGAGGACATTCAAAAAGAGGAATATTCTCCTTCAGCCAGTCGGAAGCAGCTGCATTGGGAATTGCCTGCACAATATTTTCATCTTCCATACTATTGAAATACGTGACATAATGCTTAAAATCATCGTATTTCAAAACGGCAGCAGAAGCATCCGTGTCGGCAGAACCGGTCTTAAGGTCGGCAATACGGAAGATAGCCGTCTGTTTCTCCTGTTCGCCGGCATTGGGGAGATCATAAGTCTGATCGGCCGGGGTATCTACAGTAGGAAATGTACGTGGTGCTCCTGTGCGAAACACGATACGCTCAACAGATGAAACCGGTGCATAGAACATACGGGTTGTTTTCCGTTCTCCATTTACAAACACCTGGATATTACGGTCTTCAACTGAAAGTATCGCTTTTATTTCATACACCTTACCCGGTTCATAAGTCAGCATATTGGCAAAGCGGGAGCCTCCTTTAGCCCGGAAGATTCCTTCCGGTGTCAGTTCCAGACGTGAACAGGTGATGCTATTCTCATCCTGGAAATCAATCTGTAAGGTTTTACCGGTTTGCTCGGCCATTAGTTTAAATGAAACTTCCAGACTCTTTGTTGAGGGGAATTTACGTTCTACCTTTGCATAATCGAAAGGGTCTTTATCTTGCAGGGTAAGCCAGTTTTTACCGTCCTTCTTTTCTAAAGAAACAGGAGCCCAAAGTGGTGAGTAGATATTCCAGTCGGTTAATTCTTTTATTTCGCTAACGGTATCCAGATTGTCGTTGGCATGTTGCGTTGCCTTTAATTGTACGGGAACAGGTATACGGACAATCCACATATCTTCTTTATTCACACTGTAAGTCACCCATAAATCTCCATCGGGGGGTATACCGTTTCCTTCCTGAATGCCTCTGGGATATTGAGGACCGTATGATTTGTAGTTTCCGCCATAGCGCATGGGTGGAATCTCTCCATGTACCAGATTTAGGGTGGTATATTCCAACCCGTCTTTACTTAAAGATATTCCCAAAGGCCAACGGAACTCAGAAGGGTTGTAGACCGTAGCGTAGGTTCCATCGCTCAATCGCTGTCCCCATATCTTTGCATTGCTGTTGACAAATCCTTTGGCACGCAACACAGGCTCAGCCCAGGTATGTCCTCCATCTTCACTGATAGAGGTTAGTGCATGTTTCCAGAGGCAAACAACACGTCCATCAGGTAAATGATAATAATTGAATCCTTTATATCCTTTTTTCAGAGGGATCAGCGGATCGTCGCGGTCTGCTTCTTCCACCCATTGCATCATATACAAAGGATTATCCAGAATCTCCTGACAGGCTTTTACAAACTCTTTATCCTTACTCTTTTTAAAATAGGGGTAGTCCGTATTCTTTTCATTAAAACCATGGTTGTAATAAATGAAATGGATGGGGCCGTAAGTGCCGTCTTTATAGATTTCGCGTATTACACGTCCGATACCGTTACCGTCATTCGGATCATCTTTTTTATCAAAAGCTACTCCATAATTTGCCATAGTGAGCAATCTGCCGGACTTAGATACATAGAAGCCTACGCGCTGGTGCATAATGGCAATCAGATCTTTTGCTGCATCCGGACGATCAGGTTTTCTGTATCCGTCCGGTACTTTATAAGGTGGAAAGATAATCTCCGGATTGCTCCATGTATAACCGTCTTCCGAGGTTTGCAGCAATGTGTGTGAAGGTGGTACATGTTCATCTACCGGGTCTGCCAGATATTGATAATAAAAACGACCGTTCCAGTAAGCCAGCATAGGTTGGTGGTTGTAAGTCCACCCGTTCCCGTTTGAAGCATCCGGATACTCACGATTAGCTCTGAGCAGTTGGATATTATGCACTCCCACCGGCGGAGTAAGCTGTCCGTCGTGATAAGCAGGATTAGACAGAGTAGTGCCCGTATAACGTATTCTGTTTTCTGTTTGTGCGGATGCATGCGGCAACAGCATCACAACAAAAGTTATCAGGAGAAATGCTCTCAATTGTTTCATTCGTTTGAGTTGATCTTTTGATTCTTTAAAAGGTTTTTCACGACAGATGACGGTGCTTTGAATATGGTACCGTGTTTATGTCCCGGCGGCATACTGATATCGGCCGTTACATCTGTGAATGAAAGAAAGTCTCTGGTTTTCATTGCACCATATATAAATCTCCGGTAAGCATCGAAATAGATGTAATAATCATCTCCAAGCTTCACAACTGAAGGTCCTTCTACAAACTCTTCTGTAAATGCTTCTGAGGCCGGAGTATACGGGCCTGTCAGGGAGTCGGAGAAAGCTATCTTCAGGTTCCGGTTCGGGCGGGTATTATCTTTTAATACCATTACATAATCATTCTTCCCGCGTTTCACCAGGGTCGCATCGATTACACTGAACCCGGGATTATAAAAAAGCTTTGTATCTGATATGATTTCAAAATCTTTGGTTGTAATGTAATACAGACGATGGTTGTTATACTCGTCTTCTATGCCGTTTTCAAAACGTCCGGGTACACAGGATGCCCATACTACGATAAACTCTTCCCTGTCATCATCATAAAAGATTTCCGGAGCCCACACATTAACTGTAGTAGGTTCATGTGCCATTACAGGAATCATCTTTTGTTCAGACCAGTTCATTAGGTCTTTGGAGGTGGCATAACCAAAACCCAGGTCACCCTTCCAACTGGTAGTCCACACAAGATGGAAAGTTCCGTCGGGAGTGCGCACAAGAGAAGGGTCGCGCATAATCTGTTGTTTTCCTAAATGGGGCTTCAACCACGTCCCGGCAATGCTGTCCCAATGAATACCGTCTTCACTATATATAAAGCGAAGTCCTCCATCAGCCGGCTCATGGAAAGAGGTTGATACATATATTTCTTTTTCCTTTTCAGTCTGACAGGATACTAATAATGCTATGCAAAATACGAGGATAAGTTTTATACTTGTGTTCATCTTTTATATAATTATTCTAATAGCTATATTTAGTTGTATCAATTTATCTATGCTTAGAAGACGTGAAGAAAGGTTAATTGTACTCATACGGATATAAAAAGTAACAGCGCCAAGACCTGTTATTTCGTCCTGACGCTGCTTAACTAACCTAATCTCTAACTATATATATCTAGTAGTTAAGGAGTTAAAAGTAGTCAGAGTAGTTAAGGAGTACGTGTCACTATATACGGTAAATAAACAATAATGAAAGCTATCAACTACTTAACTACTTTGACTAAACTCCTTACCTACTCAAACATTATTTCACCAATGTTTTTTCTACCACACTACCGGTCTTCACAATATAGATGCCTTTAGTCACCGAGATACCCTTGGCTGCTACATCAGCAGAAACATGGCTCACTACCTGACCTGCAGTGTTTGTAACAGTTACTTCTTCTGTAGCATTCTCTACAATGATTGAATTATCTTGTGAAATAACACGTACTTTGGCAGCTGATTCGTTATTGATATTATCCGGCGTTTTAAGAGTAGCTTCGAAATTTCTCCAGAAGCGTGCACCATTATCGATCTCAAGACCGTAATTACGTCTGCCTGCTGCAAACTTCACATATAGGGTTACTTCAATATCGTCATCAACAGATGCTCCGTCAGCCTCTCCTTTTACTACTATCCTTGCAGGGTCACTACCATTTGTAGGAGTGTATGTGTAGTTTACAGGAACTGTATAGTTTCCCTGTCCGTCATTAGCCATGATAGCGCCTTCGCTCTTGAAATAATAAGCTGTAGAAGTTTTGTTATCTCCATCGCTTGTTATTTTCAGGTCGGAAGTACGGTTTTTGCCTTTAAGTTTAAATCTAATGGCAGTTTCTTCGTCAGCAACTACTTCAAGTCTGATTGTATCTCTTCCGTTTGGTTCGATCGCCGGTTCTTCCCATACAGCAACACCATATTCACCTGTGATATTATCAAGACCAACGATAGGCATGTACATGCCCGGATTAGCCGGTGTACCATCAGAGGGGATATACAAATTAACTGTTACACTCTTACCGTTGAAGTTTCCGGGTTTTACACCCATTGACTCTGCAAGCTTAATAGTTACTTTGTTTAATTCGGTTTCAGATGTAGTGTAAATATTATCAACTACGTAATATTTCTTTCCTGTGGCAGCATTCACTGCAGCAACGTTTGATTCCGAAATCGTATCTAACATAGCTACATCAGGATTATTCATATTAGTTGTACCGATCTCGGCAATCATTTTAACTGTAGCAGTCTTTCCTGTATTACCTTTATCAAGAGTCATCAAGTCAAACATGATATCTGATATCATACCACCGCCGTCTACTTTTACACGAAAACCGAACAAGCTTCTTTTAGCCATACCCGGCCACAATGCATATGCCTGGTCGTTTTCTGAGCCTGGTACATTCAATAACACATTTCCATATTTCCAGAAACTATGATTAGGACTGTAAGCAGGTTCTTCGTCTACACTTAATGAATCCAGAATATGTTGTACATCTCTGAAATAAACAGCTTTAGCATTAGAACCCGGGTGCTCTACCTTTAAATCTCCACCAATTTCAGGAGCTTTGTTGCCATTTATCCCTTCATTGCTAATAGCTATACCATAAAAACCTTTACCGTTGCCATCACTAATTTTCTCACCAACTTTCTTATTGGTATTAAAATTCATCATGAAACGATAGTTACCATTATCTAACGCCTCTTTACCTGTAAGGCCTGTTTGTGCTGAGTTTTTGTTAAATTGAATCTGAGCAGATGCCCCTGCTATTAACCCAAAAGTTACGAGTGTGAGTAAAATTGGTCTCTTCATACTATCAAATTTTTAAGTTTATAATTAATAAATGTGGTTATATATTCTGTATGACGAGGGCTCAATAGTTATGTACTCACTTGAGTGAATTAAATATTTATGTGGGCTTATTTTTTACTGATCTATATAAACAAATGGGAAAAGTATCATAAAAAACGACCTTTCCCCACTTATAAAATGCTTCTTTCTATCTTTGTAAATATCCTACAAACGTTCTCCTCTTGCTCTTACCCGTTTTTCCCATTCTTCTCTTTCTTTAGTGAGATTATATCCCCTTTTAGAAAGATAATTGTTAATGCGGCCTTTGTATTTTCCGAATACTTCATGTTTCTTCTTAGAGCTTTCGGCATCTATAGCTAATTCACGTGCTTCTACAAGCCAGGCGTATATTTGCTTTTTCTCTTCTTCTTTCAGGGTTGGAATCATATCCAACTGTGCTTTGTAAGTAACGTGCAAAACATTATAAGTCATCCCATCCTTTATGGCATCTATTTGTTTATCATTGAGATATAGGGATAATGTTGCAGGGAATGCAAAGTGCGAACGGTAAAGCGCTGCATCTGCCTCCATCTGAGCATTCTTTACAGCAATGTCTTTTGCTTCTCCTGTCAATTTCTCTTTTGCTTCCTTAACCGCTCTATCTCTTTTCTCATAGATATCATTTAATGCGAAATAGCGGTTTGCAAGTATGTTTATGACATTCTTTTCAATGGTTTTGTCCCGTAGCTCCAATTTCTCGACAATTTTTCCGGAACGCTCTACGATATTTGCTACGTATTTAGGATCACGGTTCAGTGAATCCAACTCTGCTGCACTCAGTGAAAAAAGAGACAGCATGAATACACATGCTGCCAGATTTATTGTTCTTACTAAAATATTACTCATGATTACATTAATTTTCCTTTTTTGGCCAAGGCATCGTAATTATTTGCAGGATTTGTCCAATCAACCTTTTTAGTCGGGTCTATACCATTGATGTATTTCTCAATGTTTGTATATCCGTCGCCACTTAAATCACCATTAGCATCGGATGGGTCATTGGGATTTAAGCCGTACTTCTTTTCCCATTCATCCGGCATACCATCGCCATCACTATCTTTGTAAGGTTTACCTTTATATTCAGGGAAACCACCTACTTGTTTGATATCGGTTATTATACCATATTTATAAGAACCTTTCGGAAGACGGCGATATTGGAACTGATAGAAAGATTCAGGATCGAGTCCTTTTTCGTAATATACTTTTCCGGTTTTAACTTGCTCGATTACCCGTTTGTCCACGATATCACGTCTGGGGATATTCGCTCCTGCATTATCCATTACAAAATCAAATGATTCTTTGGCATCCATAATAGGGAATTCGGGCATCGGATGAGGCTCATTCCATTTCATAGCCTGTGTATGTTCTCCTGCGTCAGGAAGACTTTCCACCTGCACGCCTCCATCCCAATTATCACGGGTCACACGGTCATTGCCTTCCATAATATTACCATTGCAATATACACGTCCGTAAACTTTTGTTGCCAGCTTACTGCGTCCTGATTCGGGTTTTAAAAGACGATGGCCAACAGGCTGGTCTTTCGGAGTGAGCGGACCCGGTTTGTAATAGTTATTAATAATGTTATAAAGTGCAGTATAGTCACCACCATCTACAGAACGGTGTACCCAGTTGTATATTACATTGTTTACAAAGTTAAATACACCATTCCAGCCGATAGAAGGATTACGTCCGGCATTGTTAGCCCACAAGTTACGCATAAATGTACAATTCTCACCTCCCAATGTACTCCCGAAAGCATGATTGTAAGTATCAAGTGCTTGTGAAGAGATGGTATTTTGGATAGTCACATTTACCGTAGGCAGTTTTAAGTCTTTATAATCAGCACCGGGACTGAACATGTGGCGATAGAAAGAGATATTCTCATCCAAGCCCCAACTGCATGAGCAGTGGTCTATCATGATATTACCTACCGGATTGCCTCCAAAAGAATCATCCCTGCGGGTAACGTCCGTTGCGCCCCGGCGGAAACGCATGTGGCGCACTACCACATCGTGAGTATCTACCCAGAAAGATTCTCCGGCGATACACACACCATCACCGGGAGCTGTCTGCCCTGCTATTGTTACATAAGGAGCACGAACGATGATAGGTGTTTTGATATGAATAATACCTGATACATTAAAAACAATAATACGTGCACCACCCATTTCGCATGCTTCACGGAAAGAACCTGGTCCACGGTCATTCAGATTTGTTACAGTAATCACTTTACCGCCACGTCCGCCAAATGAATAAGCTCCGCCTCCCATTGCTCCGGGGAAAGAGGGTATTTTAGCCTGCGGCAAATCTGTAGGTCTCTCCGCCCACGGTATATAAGGCCGCCCTTGCAGGGCTTCTGCCTCTATTATAGGTAATGCTTTCTGGAAAGCTTCTTCCGATCTTCTTTTTTCTTCGTTGAGAATGCTATCTGCTTTAGCCTGCTGTTCACGAGGTACTTTGGGATATTGGGCATATAAGCCGGATACTACCAATAAAAGGGAAATAGCACATAATAGTTTTTTATTCATATTCTGCTGAATTTGTATAATCTATATGATGGTTTTGGTATTGGACGTAAAAGAGGGGTAAATGTACTCAAAATAAAGAATATTATTAATGGTATATTTTTCTTCCGGTATCATTAACAGATATCTACTACTTAATTTATACATTCAAAAAAACAAACATCTATCTCCTTTTATCTACATTCAATTACATCTTATCAAACTTCTGCCTTCTTCTAAATTGACATTTTTAACATATATCTTCTCATTTCCTTTTAAAGTGTTTCAATTCATTGTGTAAAATAACGGAGTGTTATACTTTTATGCAACAAACATTCTCTAAAACAAAACTACTACAATGAATAACTTATTAGACAAAATGCATTCGGCAACGAAAGCAAATGTTTATATTGAAGGCAAAAAGATTGAGTTCGTATCTGTTTGCTTAGAACAGTCATTTGCCGAACATCATAAGTTCAGTATCAAGTTGGATTATGATGTAATGAAACAAAAATTCCTCAACAGTCCGATTGAACAAATAAACCTGATCGGAAAGTTCCTGGATATAGACTTCCATCAAAATAATACGGATATTTACGAATTCAGAGGTATCATATCTGATGTGACTTATGAGGCAGAAGAAGGTAAACACGGCTTTCTCATTCTGGAAGGTGAAAGTCCGACCATCCTTCTTGAAAGAGGAAAAAGAATGGATATCTTTTCCAATATGAATCTACAACTTATATTCGAAGAGGTAACCGATGGAATACCGGGTAATAGCATATCATATATTAACCAACCTGTCTATGACAGTGAGATTTCCTTCCTGATGCAATATCAGGAAAGTGACTGGGAGTTTCTTAAGCGACTTTCAGTCTTATCCGGCGAAACTTTGTTCTACACCGGAAGGGATCTTGTATTCGGACGCTATAAAGACTGGAAATCTATCGGAGCAACTTATGATAAAGAAATCATTCGTTTCAACTTTGGCTCAAGATTATTAGCCAATAGCTTTTCTCATTACCAATATTTGCCGGAAAAGGACGATACCATCCAGCAAGATGCACCAGCAGAAATTAAAAATTCGAATGAATACCTGAATGCGGCTTCAGACAGAGCCAAAGAAACAATAGAAAAACGCCCGGTAAATACACCCGTATCCTTGCCTGTAGATGATACCGGTAATCTCAATAAATTAATCGACCGTGAAAAAATAAGTAATGCAGCAAAAACAATCTATATTAAAGGTACGGCAAAAACCTGCGTTGCAAGGATCGGACGTTTACTAACTATTTATACACCGGATAATATACCGGAAGCTAAAAGCCTGGGTACTTACAGAATAATTAAGGTAAGGCACACAATCGATCAGAACAACAGATATGTAAGCGAATTCGAAGGTGTTCCCGCCGATCTGGAATTTGTTCCCACACCTGATATTAAATTACCTCTGGCCGAGTCTATACGTGCAACAGTGATCAGAAATAATGATCCGCTTGGTCAGGGAAGGGTACTTGTAGAGTTTCCTTTTGCACAAGACAGAGTTAATACTACCTGGTTGCGGGTAATGACACTTGATGCAGGTTCCAGCAATGAAGTATCAAAAAACAGGGGAATGGTGTTTATTCCTGAAATCGGAGATCAGGTAATGATCGGGTTTGAGTTTGGAGATCCTAACCGTCCTTACGTAATGGGAAGCCTTTTCCACGGAAAGAACGGCAGTGGAGGCCAGGATGATAATCATATTAAAAGTATCATAACAAGGAGCGGACATACAATCCAATTTGACGATTCGGAAGCTTCATTGGGTATTACAATCAAAGATAAGAACGACAATGTAATCCACCTGGATACTCAAGGAAAAAATATAATGATCAGCGCTCCGGAAACAATAATGATGAATGCTAAAAACATCAAAGTCAATGCAGAAGAAAGCATAGAAATGACTGCCGGAGAAAATGTATTAATCAGCGCAGGAAAAGATATGTCGGAAACTGTAGGAGAAACTCACACACTTCAGGCTAAAAATAAAAGCAGCTTTATACAAGAAAATAAGCATGTTGATATAGGAAAAGATATGTCTGCAAATATCGGTGCAAAATCCAATGTAACAGTTACAGACGATATAAACGTAGTGGGTAGTAAGATGCTGGTAGATATCGTTGATTCAGATATATTGGTAAATGCCACCGGAAAAATCACATTGAAAAGCGGCGATATAGTAGATATTGCCCAATAAAAGTGAAATAGATAAATGGAAGGATTTTCTTTCGACTCCCTGCATGCCTGCTATAAACTTGAAAGTGTTTACACTGTACAATCTAAAGAATACTATCAATCTGTCTATAGCAGTCATATTGATATACAGGCAAATATAGATGAAAAGGATGGAAATTATAATTTTATTATCACACGTTCTAATGTCCTTCTGAACGGTAAACCGGTCAGTAAACTGATGGACAGGATTATGTATGAAATAGGAAACAGTTTGTACCCTTTAGTAATAAAAGCATCCAACCGGTCAGAAATTATTGATATATTAAATTTTGATGAAATAAAAGTAAGATGGACAAAGTGCGGTAATTATTTTATAAAAAAATATCCTTCTTATCAATTAGATCATTATATTCGTATGTCCGAAAAGAATCTTATTAGTAAGGAAGACTTTATTATATCACTTTATCAGGATACCTTTACTAATATTTATTTCAGAAACATTTATACTCCCCCAGGTAAAAATGAAGCAGGACTAATTAAATGGCAAAATTTTCCCGAGAAAGAAATGAATCAGTCTTATTTGTACCAAATGGAAACAACAGATGAAGGTAAGATTCTTTTATCCGGTGAAATTATGCAGATCGTTCCGGAACATAACGGGACTTTTAACATGGAATATGAAACCGGGAAATATGGAGAAATACTTCATACTACCGGAAAAGTTGAAAGCACTTATAAAGGTAAGCTCTATCTAAAAGAGATTATATTAGATGCCGAAACTATTTCAACAAAAAGATAATAACAACAAAAAGATAATGGGGAAATTATTTATCACCGATGGAGCTGAATGCCGTTGTAAATTCGGCTCTGCACCCGGCAAGCTAAAAGTAAGCAGCCAGAATAAACTAATAATAAATGCTGGAAATAAAATAGCTACCTCCAAAGAACTACAAAATACATTTTATCCGCCGGCATTTGGAACATGCAATTACAATTCGCCATTTACAAAAAAATGCTGTCCATCTGTGGTTAAATGGAACAGTTTATACAAATCCATGAGGCTGCCGGGAAATGCATATCCTTTATTGCCGGAAAGTAAAGCAACCTGTGCTATTGCCGGAACGGAATGTATTGAAATTACAGACCCCGGACAAATTGAATTATTAGGCGAATCGCATACCAAAAATGCAACTGCAGAACATCAATGTGACCTTGATCCGATGGGTAATATAAACGGATTAAATATAGAGAATGGTAATTTTGAGATAACCGGAAGAATTATTTAATTATGAGATTGCAAATAAAAGAACTGACAGGGCCGGATGAGATCAGGTTGAATGAAAAAAGCAGAATTAATTATCTCGAAGTAAGCAATTCGACTGCTGAAAATGTATTTTGTTGTAAATTAAATCGTTATATAAAAGATGAAGATACTTTTCCCTTGAGTGCTTCTGTAAAAATATACAATCACGAGGGGACACATCAAAATACTATTATTTTTAACGTGACTAAAAATAATATAGTTGACGGTCGTATGTTTTATTTTTCCTTAACACCATCTAAAAACCTGGGAGGTACCTATTTTTATATTCAAGCCCTTCTTAATAATACTATTTCCACGGCAACTAACACGATCAGTTTTGAGCACAACAATTATCATTCTACTATAAAAAAAGTATTCATTTATACCAAGCGAAAATTTACTCACGTATATTGGTCCAGTAATGAGTTAATAACAAAACCGGATCAGGAAGAGGATAAACGCGATAGTATATCACAAAACGAAGATGCATTTCTCCATATCAAAGCTCAGGGAATGTATAAGGAGACTATTGGATTATTCATTCATGCAGGTAAGATCATGCTTAAGCAATCAAGAATTACACTTAATCAAAATAAAAAAGTCGTAGCTGTAAATATGAATGAAATAATTAGCAGATACAGAATACAAACTAACAACCCGACAGGTCCGGTCAATATATCTTTAACCGCAAGCGTTTCGGTGAAAGATGATTCCTTAACAACAAATAATCATACTCAAGATATAAATCCAGCAATCAGGATTATACAAGATCTGTCAAGGAAATTGCTATTTCATCTTATATTTATTATTAAGCAAAGTAATCTTTTATCAGTTACTCTTACTGATGCAGAAGAGCCTAAACGTCGAAGTTCAACCGGAACTGTATATGTAAATCTGAATACAGATAATCCGGAAAGCGTAACAGCTACTGAATATACCGATTTTCCTCTGGGATATGTCGGGCACTTATTAAGCACAGGCACTATCCATCAAGGGATAGCAACATCATGGAGTGTAGGCGGGGTAGCGCGTTACCCTTTTAATTTTTATGAATTATGGTTATCTGATATGGTCGAATGTGGACTTGTATCTGTACAAGATGCCCGTATTCTAACATTAGACAGTGATGGCGAAACATTAAAAACCGCCGAACAAATGGTCGAATCATTCAATAAATACACTCCTTTTAATGGTAAATCTATGATTCAACGTGTTTCTAACGGGACAAATATTGATAAAGAACAAGTGAAAAAGGTGTTGCAACAAGTTATGTCGCATAGAAGATTAGACAATACATTTTATGTATGTAGAGACGCTTGGCAAACCAAAGGTGGAGGCAATGGTGTAACACCAACCATCCGTTATGCTAAAAATGGAGCTGAATGCCCACCAGGAGGATATACTATTAATTTTACAGATGGAACATTTGAGGTATATTTTGCCAATACTAATGCCACTCAAAGTAAAGCCATAAATGTGCAAAAACACGCCCGGTCAGGTTTAGCTATACACCGGGGAGACTCTTATACTGCAACCGGATGTACTACACTTTACTGTAAATACTCCGGTACAACAGGTTCTACTACCCAACTTAATTTTCTGGAATATCTATTTCTCACCCGCACTTTAACAAGTCGCCAGAAATCAGACAGAAAACGTCTTATTCTGGCCTATATCGAAGAAAGGAATGCGCTCCAGACTCTAAAATATTCAAGCAGATGGTATGATATCATAGCACCGGGAAAGTGCATAGGAAATATTGAAGGCCCTAAAAATATTGTAAGCGGTGAAACTGCAAGCTATAATTTAGTAATTGATAAAAAACACTTAGCTACAGGTGATAGTATAACTTCGGAAGAAATACAAAGTATAAGGTGGGAATACAAAATAGGAAAAGCAGGCTATCAGCAGCTAACAGCTAACGGGCAAACAACAGCCACACTTCCTACTCAAGACGCATGGGTTGGAAAAGAAATTACAATAAGGGCTAAGGTTACTCTAAGTATTGAGCATGGGGGAATTCACCTTGATAACTTTTCTAAAACTACCAAAGTTCTCAAAAAAAGCAATAAGTAAGATGCTAACATAAATACATTATATGAATAAGCTGATTGATATAAGCCGGTTTTTAACCATATTTTTTCTGGTATTATTAATTGATTTGCACCCAATAAAGGCACAAGATATAGCTATGAAAGAAAGGAAGAAATCTGTAGAAATAGAAAAGCATTTATTTAATATTCAGCAAGATGAATACCCCGAGCAAACAGGTCAGTTTGCCAAAGAAGTTTTTCAACTCGTTGCTCCTCTCCATCCGGAAAGGCTGGCACGACGAATGAAAATGTTATGGGGAATTGATATTAAGGACTATCCTGCCGATTGTTTGATAAACCTTGGAGGGAATGAAGAATTTGGTTATCTGTTATTTTCTCCTTCAAATGGTTTAATACAAATGAAGACGTTTCAACATTCGCCCCTACTTGGAGATAATGTTCCTAAATCTTTTCCCCCTGAAAAGTACTCTCTATTCTATCGTTATATAATGATGAATGACCTGGAAGCATTAAAAGAATACTATGATAAATACGGAGAAACTTTCACAGATCCCTACCAAATATTAGATTTCGTCAGGAATGAATATTGTGAGGCAATATTTGACTCACGGGAATCTATTATAGAACACACGGATAAGAATCTTCAGGATATATTGCTTGCCCCTACTTCAGGATACTACAGGTCATACGTAAGCAACAGACGTCTGGATGCAATATTTCTATATATCCTCAAAGAAATGAAGAAAGATAGAAAATTATATTTCTCCAAGTATGATGAAAACAGGGAGAGCAGTACAATTAATGATATATATGTACAGGAAGACCCTATATATAAAGCGTCTAAATTTAATAGTGAGATTTTATCATTCCTAAGTTATGGAGAAGAGGAGAAAAATAACCCATGGTATCCGATGTTACATGAAAAAAGCGTTGCCGCTTCCTGGATAGCCTTTCAATTAAAACTCAATATTGACTCTATCAATAAAAGAATCGTCAAAGACTTACATAAAAAATATACTAATCCTTTACACCAAAAGAGGATGAATAACTTCAAACAAGAATTGGAGAGTAATAATTACTATGGACATACTTTAATACGTGAGTTTTTGAATAATCCTATGCGTGAAATGCCTACATCAAAGAAAATAGGAACTTCTTTCCCTGCTAAAACTAATATCTCAAAAGTTCTCCTTTACCTGGAGCCTTGTGAGGAAAGTTTCAACATTGACACCATTAAAGCTAATGAACATTTCATTGCTTATGAAATGGGGCATGATGATTATTTCTTTATTGAAATAGAAAAACCAATTGAAAGTCCTATTGCGGGAGCGGATGGCTATGCCAGGATTTTAGATAAAAAAGAAATTGTGCAGGGATATGTCAAAAAATCCTTTGTAGCCACATATACAGACTCAGATATTCTTTCGGAGCCGGATTATACTAATATAAACAAAAGTAAAAGGGGGATTATTAATGACCCCGACGGGTATGTAAATATTCGAAAAGAAAGAAGCACTAAAGCCGGAATTATAGGCAAAATAACCGATAAAGAGACATTTCGTTATTGGGAAATTGAAGACAGTAATTGGTATATCGTCCAAACACAGGATGGGCTCCGGGGATTCGTTTACAAAGATCGGATTAAGGAAAAGAAGGACTATAATGGGTGGATATTGGAGGATTGAATTGAACAAAGATTAATTAAAAATTCAATACCCTTTTATTTTACAAAACAATTTCTTATCTTGCGTAAAAATAAGAACAATGAGGATCAACCATTTAATCTTAGCTTATCTGGTCACCATACTATGCGGAACCACTTTCGCACAAGTACCCTCTTTTAATCCGCCACAACCCAGCACATTTCCCCGTTACGACATACAATCATATTCAAGCCCTCGGCCAGGATCACCCGTTCCTTCAGCACCTACAGTTCCCTCAAACCGGCAACAACAGCAAATGGAAATGTACCGGCAAGATCAGCTCGAAGTGAGTAGGCGCCAACACGCAATGCAGGAAATCGATGAAGCCTATAACGCTCATCTCCGCATAATGACTGCCAACAACCTAATAACAAACGGTTTCCCTTCCCGTAGTGCCGATCCCGGAACCGAGCATTTCCGTTCCGCATTAAGCGAACTAAACAACATGCTCACCGATACCGCACCCATAGATCTCTGCCGTGCGGTCTACCTCGTCGAGAATGCCTATTTAGGAAACACCCAAAACTATCAGGAATTTCAAGAAGAAATGAATGAACGTGCCCAGCTCTGTCTCTGGCGTATAAAACAACTCAAACTAAATCCCAAACACAATCTCTCATTAAACATGGCCATCTACAGCCTCATGTGTGATACCCTTGACATTAAACAACCAGGCACCGAAACAACCATAACACACTATCCCGTCAATTACAACCTCGACGACTATAAAAGCGAAATAGACTTCACAAGTCACTTCGTTAGCA
>PPYE01720944.1_pt1 | contig 23205 bp, 19 predicted proteins | sample 1559881 | NCBI WGS metagenome assembly PPYE01 (sample SAMN08240022, study PRJNA423297) | Human gut metagenome, whole genome shotgun sequencing project. | reverse complement strand
TTTTTTAATTTATATTCTGTTACTATTTTGGTAAGAAATAGTGTAATGGTCATTTTCAGAGCGCAAAGATAGTACATTTCTCCGAAATAGAAAAAGCTTTGCTGAAAAAACTTCTATGAATTATGCTATTTCTATGAATTATATGATTGGCACGAAAAGAAAGCCTTGTGCTTTTATGGTATAATACCTGTTTTTAGATAGAACCTTTCAGCCGTTTATTTGCTAGGTGGACATTACAATCTAATGTCAGACCCGCTTACGGATGAATATTTGCTGATCGATTTAAACCTTTTTCTATTATATTTTTCTTTCCGATGCTCGTTATTCGGTGGATAATGCTTACTTTTGCGTAGAATTTTAATTCACTAACAATAAACTTTAAACAAAATGGTTAATTACAAAGACTTAGGATTGGTAAACACAAGAGACATGTTTGCTAAGGCTATTAAGGGTGGATACGCTATCCCAGCATTCAACTTCAACAATATGGAACAGATGCAGGCTATCATCAAGGCTGCAGTAGAAACAAAATCTCCGGTGATTCTTCAGGTTTCTAAAGGTGCTCGTCAGTATGCTAACGCTACTTTGTTGCGTTACATGGCTCAGGGTGCTGTAGAGTACGCAAAAGAATTAGGTTGTGCACATCCTGAAATCGTTCTTCACCTTGACCACGGAGATACTTTTGAAACTTGCAAATCTTGCATCGATTCAGGTTTCTCTTCAGTTATGATCGACGGTTCTCATCTTCCTTACGAAGAAAACGTTGCTTTGACTAAGAAGGTGGTTGAATACGCTCATCAGTTCGACGTAACAGTTGAAGGTGAACTTGGTGTATTGGCAGGTGTAGAAGATGAAGTTTCTTCTGACCACCACACATATACTGACCCTGAAGAAGTAATCGATTTCGCTACTCGTACAGGTTGCGACTCATTGGCTATCTCTATCGGTACTTCTCACGGTGCTTACAAGTTTACTCCGGAACAGTGCCACATCGATCCGGCTACCGGTCGTATGGTTCCTCCTCCATTGGCTTTCGAAGTATTGGATGCTGTAATGGAAAAACTTCCGGGATTCCCTATCGTACTTCACGGATCATCTTCAGTTCCTGAAGAAGAAGTTGAAACTATCAACAAGTTTGGTGGTGCTCTGAAAGCTGCTATCGGTATTCCTGAAGAAGAATTGCGTAAAGCTGCCAAGTCTGCTGTTTGCAAAATCAACATCGACTCAGACTCTCGTCTGGCTATGACTGCTGCTATCCGTAAGACTTTCGCTGAAAAACCAGCTGAATTCGACCCACGTAAGTATCTTGGTCCGGCTCGTGACAACATGGAAAAACTGTACAAGCACAAAATCCTTAATGTGCTGGGTTCAGACAACAAATTGGCTGAATAATCACAGATTATCCTATTATATAGAAAGGCTGCAATCGTTTGACGGTTGCAGCTTTTTTTACGTAATATCCTTTATCTGCTTATTCTGGTTTCTGAGCGGGCACATTTCCTCCCAAGAAGAAATCTTCTATCTTTTGCTTACTTTGAATGTCTTTCAGCCAGTTGGCTGCAGCATTATAATAATTCTTAGTGCCTAAAACGAGTTCGCCTCGTTCGTTTAGTTTCGCTTCTTCTTCCTTATCTTCTTTCGGGCGTGTTTTTAAGAATGCTTCCAGACAGCGTTCGGTGTTTTTCTTGTCTTTCAGCGAATAGAAATAAATGAAAGCCATATCATAGAGCAGCTTATGATTTTGTTTATCGTATTTCCGGTAGCGTTCTCTGATCGATTCAATCTGCTCTTTGGGCATCTGTGCCATTTTGTAGCAGTCGGTCATGCCAATATAGAGCCGTACCATATTACTGTCTTTGGGAATAGTCAGATCAAGCGCTTTTTCGAGATACTCTACGCCTGACTTCTTCCATGAAGTCTTGGCGCAGGCACGGCCGAGATAATAAAGCAGGTTTACATTTTCAGGATCATGTTTTCGGGCGGCTTCCAGAAAGTCATGTGCTTCGTAATATTTCTCTTCCGCATAATAGCTGATACCCAGATAATAACAGGTATGAAAAGAACTGTCGCCCTGGCTCACCAGGTATTCATACCGCCGGATAGCGGTAGGGTAGTCCTTGTTCAGACAATATGCCAGTGCATTCTGACGGTTGACAGCGATGTTGGTGGTGTCAATCTGCCGATATTTCTCCGTGGCCTCAATTGCTTCGTTGAAATAAGAACCGGCTATGTTCAGTGCAGCGAGTTTGGCGGCGGCAAGATAGTCGTCGGGGTATTTCTCCTGTATATTATAGTAGCACCCCGTGGCGGGGAGAAGTTCTCCCATACCTTCGAAACTTTGGGCTTGCAGATGCAAGGCGATGGCGGAACTGTCTTTCTCTGTCATCAGGCTACTTTCTCCTAAAGCATCCTGAAACTTCTGTAAGGAGAGTAGTAATCCGATGTATTGAATACGCACATATTTGTTTTCCGGATTCAGATCGAGTGCCTGTTCATAATATTTCAGTGCCTGTTGGTATTTGGCCAATGAACGGCAGCATTCGGCTGCTTCGATATATGCACGGGTATTGGCAGTGTCATTGGCTATGATTTCCTGATAAGTGGAAAGTGCTTCTGTGTTCATCCCAAGTCCCCGTTGTGCTTTACCTTTTTGCAAGAGTAGGGGAATTGTCGGCTTTTCTTTGGCAATGAGAGTGAGAGCTGCCTCGTAATCGTAGTTTGCTATTGCTTCCTGAACATGATTGATGCGTTGCGCCATCACCAAGGTGGTGGTACAAAGGAAGGCAAGGAGAATCATCCGTTTCATAAATATTTATTTTAGTGTGTCGTAACAAAAACGCAAGATGCTAAAAAATATCGTATTTACGAATTATTCGTAGCCTTTTTGGAATAGATTAACGGAATGATAAGAGAAGATAACATAATGATAAGTGCGGATATTGCATCTAAAACAGCAATATCCGCACCTAATATTTTGTCCCGGCATTCCGAATGGAAGCTTGGCAGGGGGACTTTGTCCCTACATTAAGAATCCTAACAGGATACCGGCAGCAACAGCCGAACCGATTACACCTGCTACGTTCGGACCCATAGCGTGCATCAGCAAGTAGTTGGTAGGATCATATTCCAGACCGACAACTTGTGAGATACGTGCAGAGTCGGGAACGGCAGATACACCTGCATTACCGATCAACGGATTGATCTTATTGCCCTTCTTGAGGAAGAGGTTGAAGATCTTAACGAAGATCACACCTGATGCGGTAGCAATGATAAATGACAGTGCACCGAGGGCGAAGATCTTGATGGAGTCGAGTGTCAGGAACTCGGAAGCCTGAGTAGAGGCACCTACTGTCAAACCTAACAGGATAGTGATAACGTCAATCAGCGGACCGCTGGCTGTGTTAGCCAGACGACGGGTTACACCACTTTCTTTCAACAGGTTACCGAAGAACAGCATACCCAGCAGAGGCAGACCGGAAGGAACCAGGAAGCAGGTTAGCAACAGACCGATAATCGGGAAAATCACTTTCTCTGTATGAGAAACGGCACGTGGCGGTTTCATACGGATAACGCGTTCGTGCTTGGTGGTGAGCAGACGCATAATAGGCGGCTGTATCACCGGAACTAACGCCATATAAGAGTAGGCGGATACCGCAATGGCTCCCATTAAGTTAGGTGCCAGCTTGGACGAAAGGAAGATAGCCGTCGGACCATCTGCTCCACCGATGATACCGATAGCACCGGCCTGCATCGGGTCAAATCCCATTTCCAATGCAATCATGTATGCACCGAAGATACCAAACTGGGCAGCTGCACCGATCAGCATCAGCTTCGGATTGGAGATCAGCGCCGAGAAGTCTGTCATGGCACCGATACCTAAGAAGATGAGCGGTGGATACCAGCCGGACGTTACTCCCTGATACAATATGTTCAATACAGAACCTTCTTCATATATACCGACTTTTAGTCCGGCGTCCATATTGAAAGGTATATTACCGATCAGAATACCGAATCCGATAGGAATTAACAACATCGGCTCGAACTCTTTGGCTACAGCTAAGTAAATAAAGCCTAAACCGATAATGATCATAGCAATATGTCCACCTGTCGCGTTGGCAAATCCCGTGTAGGTCCAGAAATCGGCAAGGTTATTTCCTAAAAAGTTAATAAAATCTCCCATATTATTCAATAATTACGAGGTCATTACCTTCAAGAACAGAATCTCCCTTGTTGACATTGATGGCAGTCACTTTACCGTCTTTGTCTGCATTGATATTGTTTTCCATCTTCATGGCTTCCAATATAATGATAGTCTGTCCTCTCTTCACTGTATCACCTACATTTACTTTGATGTCAAGGATAACGCCTGGCAGTGGGGACTTAACACCCGATTTGCCGGTAGAAGGAGCAGCCGGTTTCACTACCGGTGTGGTAGGAGCAGCCGGTGAGTTAGGCATAGGACGTACTACTGCCGGTTTGGGAGTAGCTTTCGGTTGTTTCTCCATTTCTACTTTGTAATGCGTACCGTTCACTTCTACATGAGCGATATTATCTTCAATATCTCCGATGGTTACTTTGTATGAGTTACCGTTGATTTTATATTTATATTCTTTCATCGTTTTATCTTTTTAGGGAATGATTTACTTTCTGTTAGGATTTTCACGCAAGGTGTAAATCTTCGAACTCCACGGTGAATAACTGCGCTTCACACGAGTGATGGTCAGCACCGTTTCTTCTACGTCGTGTACCTCATCCTGCATTTCGTGTAATGCCATTGAAATAGCAGCATAAACTTCACCCGGAGCCTGTGAAAGCTCTTTTGCTTCGACTTTATCGATGCCTTTAGCCTTCATCGCATTGCGTTTGCTCAGGTTGACAGCAACTTTACCTACCACCTTGAAGGCAATGAAGAGAAGAATCAATCCGCAGAATACTACGCTCATGGCTGAAATAGACATACCGATACCGACTGAGTCATGTTCTTCGAACTTTTCCATCTTGGCATTACTGTCAAGGGTTTTGTTGTTCGTGCTCGGGGTTACGTATTTGTCTTTGCTTCCGCCTTTTACTTCCCAGTCTGCTGCTCCGTCGCTTATGCGTGCATAAGACTGGTTGGGACCTAAAGTTCCTGCTGGTATGACAACTTGATCCAGTAGCTTTCTGCCTGAATCAAAAAGACCGACCCAATTGGCTGTTTCGGGGTTCAGTTTGAAGCTGGTATGGAAGGTACCACGATTAGGTTCGCCATCTGCCCAAAATAACGCATGTTGGCGTGGCTTTACTAATGTAAGTATGTCACCTTTCGGGATAAAATAGGTTACTGTATCGCCCGGCTGGCTGCTTACTTTCAATAAACAAGCTGCTAAGTCTGCGCTACCGTATGATTTGTTGAATATTTCAATCCATGCACTGTGCAAGCCGTAGTCATCCTGAAAGTTATTTTGATTGTCTATCAGGACTTCATTCAGCAATAGCTTATTGTTCGACTTTTGCTCCCCGCAGGAAGTCAATCCAATCAGCAACAGCAGAGAAAGGAATATTCCGATTTTGGTTTTGTTCATAATCGTTCTTGTTTTAATGTGAAAAGTTGGATTACAACGGAATATTACCATGTTTCTTCGCCGGGTTAGACAGTTTCTTAGTCTGCAACTGTTGCAAAGCACGGATCACGCGGAAACGTGTGTTACGCGGTTCGATGACGTCATCGATGTAACCATATTTAGCTGCATTATAAGGATTGGCAAACAGTTTTGTATATTCTGCTTCTTTTTCGGCAAGGAACTGAGCCGGATTTTCCTGGTCTTTGGCTTCACGCGCATACAATACTTCTACTGCACCTGCACCACCCATTACAGCGATTTCAGCTGTTGGCCAAGCATAGTTCATGTCACCACGAAGTTGTTTACAACTCATCACGATGTGAGAACCACCATAAGATTTACGCAATGTGATTGTAACTTTAGGTACGGTAGCTTCACCGTAAGCATACAGCAGTTTGGCACCATGAAGGATAACGCCATTGTATTCCTGGCCTGTTCCCGGAAGGAATCCCGGTACGTCTACCAACGACACGATAGGGATATTGAAAGCATCGCAGAAACGAACGAAACGTGCGCCTTTACGAGATGCGTTGCTGTCGAGTACACCGGCAAGGAATTTAGGCTGATTGGCTACAATACCTACCGACTGACCGTTGAAACGGGCAAAACCGATAATGATATTCTTGGCATAGTCTTTCTGGATTTCCAGGAATTCGCCGTTGTCCACGATAGCGCTGATAACCTCGTACATATCATACGGTTTGTTGGGGCTGTCGGGGATAATATCGTTCAGAGAATCTTCCAGACGGTCGATCGGATCTGTGCAATCCACGTATGGAGCTTCTTCGAGGTTGTTTTGAGGAATATAGCTCAGAAGTGTGCGGATCAATGCCAGACCTTCTTCTTCTGTTTTGGCAGTGAAATGAGTAACACCCGATTTGGTAGAGTGAACGCTTGCTCCGCCGAGGTTTTCCTGGCTTACGTCTTCACCGGTTACAGTCTTCACTACTTTCGGACCTGTAAGGAACATATAAGAAGTACCTTCCATCATCAGTGTGAAGTCAGTCAGCGCCGGAGAATAAACAGCACCGCCGGCACAAGGACCGAAGATACCGGAAATCTGCGGAATGACACCCGAAGCGAGGATATTGCGCTGGAAGATTTCTGCGTAACCTGCCAAAGCGTTAATACCTTCCTGGATACGTGCACCACCCGAGTCATTGATACCGATACAAGGAGCACCCATCTTCATTGCCTGATCCATAATCTTACAGATCTTCAGTGACATTGTTTCCGACAGTGAACCTGCAGTAACGGTAAAGTCCTGTGCAAAAAGATATACGAGACGACCTTCGATAGTACCGCAACCGGTTACTACACCATCACCCGGATAGTGCTTTTTCTCCATGCCGAAGTTCGTGCATCTGTGCTCAACGAACATGTCCATTTCTTCGAAGCTACCTTCATCCAACAGCATGGCTATACGCTCACGCGCTGTGTATTTCCCTTTTTCATGTTGCTTCGCAATTGCTTTTTCACCGCCTCCGATGCGTGCAACGGCACGGCGTTCAATAAGCTCTTTAATTTTTTCAAGTTGATTACTCATGAGTTCTTGTTGTTTTTTAGAGTTTATGATTAGTGTTCGCAGAGTTCTGTCAGCACACCCAGTGTTGATTTCGGGTGAAGGAAAGCGATGTTCAGACCTTCGGCACCTTTGCGGGGAGCCTTGTCAATCAGACGGATTTCTTTGCCTTCTGCTTCTGCCAAGGCATTAGCTACGCCATCTTCTACGGCAAATGCTACGTGATGAACACCTGCACCTTTGTTTTCAATAAATTTAGCAATGGTGCTTTCGGGGCAAGTCGGCTCCAACAATTCGATTTTTGTTTCACCTACCTTTAAAAAAGCGGTTCTTACTTTTTGATCTTCTACTGTTTCGATGTTGTAACATTTCAGACCCAATACGTTTTCGTAGTAAGGAAGGGCTTCTTCGATGCTTTTTACAGCAATGCCCAGATGCTCAATGTGTGAAATCTTCATAACTATATTTTTTTATATGGTTTAATTATGTGCTTATATGGCATAAAACAGCACAAAGAAAGACATTTCTTGTCTAATAAAGAAATATTTCTGCATTTAATTATTGGGGAATAAAGCATAAAAAATGCTCCGGATGGGTGGTAAAGATGGGTTTTGTAATCTTGAGATTACATTTAGACATAAAACTTGACCAGAAGATTATTCAGCCATGGCCAGCTGATACGGAACCAGCGGCGGGTACTGCTTTGTTTGCCTCCGAAACGGAGTACGAAATCACGATAACCATGTTTGCGGAAGGGAAGTCCTACATCCATGAACTCCATGTGGCGGAATCCCCGTTCATGGGCATCTTCAAGTGCTTTCCATACTGCCAGTATGCCGGGTGACTGCAGTGCATACGTCTTTCGCATTCCTCCTGAAAACCAGATAAAAGCATCTTCGCCGGAATAGATGCAGACGGAGCCGCCGATGATCTTTTCCTTGTATTTTACGATGAATATTTTGGCCTGTTTTCCTCTGATAAGCATGCTGTTCATGTGGCGGAAAAAGTCATTGGCAGGGAAATATCTCCGTATTCGTGAAGAATAAACTTTGTGCAGCATTCGCGAGAATTCCTTAATCTCTTCCACCGTATGGGCTTCTACTACTTTGGCTCCGTTTTTGAGTCCTTTCCGGATCTGACGGATACGTGACGGGCTGAAACGGTCTTCCGCTTTCTGCGTACTATGCAGAGAGTTACGGACACGTAGCCAGTTGACCGGAAAAAAGTCGTTCTTTCGGAAGAAACGGTAACCGAACATGGAATTATCCAGATTGCGGAATTCAATAAGAATGCAGGTGCGTGATGCTTCCTGCGTGAGATGTTCCAGCATTTCACCGAAAATTTCTTCTTCCTTCTCTTTACTTGCCGGTAGAGAAGTGTCCAGAAATTCACCTGCACCATATACTACACATTGTTTGACAAGAGAGGAGGGAAGCCACTTTTTGGTCTTGCGTATGGCGGCAAGCAGGCGTGCCACAGGTCGGCTTTCTTCTGTTGCCACTATCAGTAGCGGGGTATATCCCGGAGTCGATTCATAGATATGAAACAACTCCTTGGAATGAAAAGTATTGGTTCCCGGTAAATCGGGAATGTCTTTTCCGCGATAATATGTTGTTAGTTTAAGTGGCATCCAAATACAAATTTACACTTTTTATTCTTCATTCAACAATAAAAAAGAGAATTTGTTGGCTTAGCCTAAAATTTGTCTTTTTATCCTCTGCATATATTTGAGGAAAAAAAGGCTTGGAAAAGCGAATTTTTGTATTATTGTCGTCCTTTGTGAGTACAGAAGTAAAATGGAAACGTCTATGTAAAAGATTGTGCTAATTGTATTTTACTAAACAAAGGAAAATTAATATTAACTTTAAATTAAAACGAATGAGAGAAAATGCATTTGTTGAAGCGTGGAAGACACAGCATAGACGCGTTTCCATGATTTTGGGGCTGACTTTATTGTGTGCCCCTTCTGCCATGTCTGTTTATGCAGAAAATGGTGTGAATGATACTACTGTGCAGGCCGTCATGCAGACAAAGACAGTAAAAGGAACGGTTTTAGATGAAAATGGGGAACCGCTGATCGGTGTTTCTATTGTGGTGAAAGGCACAAGTACAGGTACGATTACTGATTTTGATGGCAAATTCTCCATTAATCTCCCGGCCGGAAGTAAAGAACTGGTCGTTTCTTATATCGGATATAAGGAACAGGCTATCACTGTGAGCGGAAATGCACCGTTGAATATAAAAATGGTTCCGGATACACAGGCTCTGGATGAGGTAGTGGTCATCGGTTACGGTACAGTAAAGAAACGTGATTTGACAGGTGCGGTTGCTTCTGTGAAATCAGAAGATATCACCATGAATCCGGGTGTGAATCCGATGGATGCGCTGCAAGGTAAAATTGCAGGTCTGGATATCACTAATTCTTCAGGTCAGGCAGGTTCGTCACCGACAGTTCAGTTGCGTGGTACCCGCTCTTTACAGTTGGATGAGGATGGTAATATCTCTTCAGATGCATTTAAGCCGACTTATATTATCGATGGTATGCCGGGTGATATTGCTACCTTGAATCCCAATGATATTGAATCTATCGAAGTACTGAAAGATGCATCTTCTACGGCTATCTACGGTTCAAGTGGTGCGAATGGTGTTATTATCGTGACTACGAAAGGATCTAAGAGTGGAAAACCGGTCATCAATTTTAATGCTTATGCCGGAACGACTTTAGGAGCTAAAGTTCCTAAGATGCGTACGGGTGACTCATACATTAATTATATAAAAGATTCTTATAAGCCTGTCGGTACTACTAATGAGGAGGAAATTTTCGGTGAAAGATACGACGCCATCAAAAACAACCAATGGGTAAACTGGGGAGATGAAGTATTACATTCAGGCTTGAAGCAGAACTATAGTATTTCCGTTGCCGGAGGTACTGAGAAGACGAAAGCTTATTTCTCGTTGAACTATACTGATGAGAAGAGTATGTATGAGAATGATGACTATAAAGTGTACTCTACCCGTGTCCGTATAGATCAGGAAATCAATAAATGGATTAATGCCGGTATTAATGTTCAGGCATCTTTCTCCAACAAGAATTCACGTAATGCCGTTTTAGAAAGAGCATTGTTTGCCACCCCATTGGGTGTTCCTTATAATGAAGATGGCTCTATTACGGAATTTCCGATTCCCGGTTCATCATCAGACCCGAATCCGTTAGCAGACGAACAGGATGGAGTATATAAGAACAATACTAAAGCAGGAAAGGCTTATGTTGACGCTTATCTGGAGTGGAAACCGGTAAAAGGATTGTCTGTCAAGTCACAGCTTGGAGGCAGTTATTCTCAATCTCGTGCCGGTAAATTTATGGGAGAAGGCTCCTATAATGTGTTGAAAGGCAGTACGGTTGCATATGGTGAAGCTACCAATAAGACGGGATATAATTACAAATGGGAAAACATAGTAACTTACCACAATACATTTAATAAGGATCATGACCTAACGGTTACAGGGGTTACTTCCTGGAATTACAATCAGAGTGAAGAATATTATGTATATGGTGAAAACCCGGCGACCAATGATATGTTGTGGTATGCATTGCAGAATGCTGATAATAAGAGACTGAACAGCAAATATCTGATGTCGAAAGGGATGGGCTTTATCGGTCGTGTCAACTACTCATACAAAGGTAAATACCTGTTCTCTGCTTCCAGTCGTTATGAAGCGGATTCCCGTTTGTCGAAAGACAATAGATGGAATTTATTCCCGGCAGTTTCTGTAGGCTGGAGAATCTCGGATGAAGCATTTATGGCTGGTACAAAAAGCTGGTTGGATAACTTGAAACTGCGTGTTGGCTATGGTGTTGCCGGAACTACTGCTGGTATTGCTGAATATAGTTCTATGGCATCTTTGGAAAATGTGACAACTTCTTTGGGAGGAATGACTGTTCCGTCAGCCAAGTTTACAGAGTATATCACTAACCGTAATCTGACATGGGAAAAGACTCATGACTTGAATATTGGTATTGACGCCAGCTTCCTCAATAATCGTATTGATCTGACGGTGGATTTGTATCGGACAAAAACAACGGATGTAATTCTTTCGCAGGCATTGCCGACATCTATTATGGGTAATTACACAGGTAGCACAACTTATAAAATGAACAAGAATGCTGCTGAAACAGAAAATCGCGGTATTGAACTTGCTCTTAATACCCGTAATATTGTGAAGAAAGATTTTACCTGGAGCTCAACAGTGACATTTACCGCCAACAAAGAAAAAATTAAATCATTGATCGAAGGGCAGGATATGATGTTCAATGCAAAAAAGGGTGATATGGTGTTCAAAGTCGGCGAAGGAGTCGGTTCTTTCTATAGATATAAAGTGTTGGGTATCTGGCAATATAGCGAAAAGGAAACTGCTGCTTTGTTCGGATGCGAACCGGGCGATATTAAGCTGGATTTACCTAGTGTGAAGAAGGACGGAAATGGTTACTATTATATGAATCCTGAAGGGGAGCGCGTTGATATTACGGCAGAAAATCCTTATGGTGTGCGTGCGGATTATGATCGTCAGGTAATAGGTCGTAATACTCCGGACTGGACATTGGGCTTCAAGAACAATTTCAGATACAAAGATTTTGATTTGTCTGTCTTCCTTTATGCACGTTGGGGACAAATGATGAACTATGGCAGTGTGATAGGTAAATATTCGCCTAATCCGGATTACAATATTCCTACTTATTTTACTTACTATGACAAGACGATCGAAGCAGATCAGAATGTCTTGTTCTATGCTATCGATAAATCCAAGGATAGAAGTGCTTATGAAGGATATGATTCTATGTATTATGTGGATGGATCATTCTTTAAACTTAAAAACGTAACATTGGGTTATACGTTACCCGGTAAACTTACAAAACGTTTTGGTATCAGCAATCTGAGAGTTTATGCGACAATGACCAACCTGTTTACTTATTCGCCAAACAAATATGTGAAGAATTACGATCCGGAAATGAACGGAAGCATCAACTTCCCATTGTCTCGTGATTGCATATTTGGTCTTAATTTAACTTTCTAAAAAATAGCAATATGAAAAAGATATATAGTTTAGTTCTACTTGTTGCCGGTGTTTTTTCTTGGGGCTCTTGCAGCCTTGATGAAGTGAACCCCAACAACTCGGGTCAGTTCTCCGATGGTTCTTACACATTGGAAACTTATAAGGCATTCACCAACTCGTGCTATACAGCTTTGATCAACAACATCTATCAGAGTAGTGACTATCTGGTTTGTACGGAAGCGGGTACTGATATTTGGGAAGAACCTAAATCGGGCTCCAGCTATCAGCGTTATCATAGTTATAACGGTATGAAAACCGATGATAGCTATTATTATAAAGTGTGGCAATATTCTTATCTGTGTATCAACAGCTGTAATATTGTGATTGACGGAGCTGAGAATGTGACAGGGGATGAGACTGAAATTAATGAATGTGTGGCACAGGCCAGATGTCTGCGTGCTTACTATTATATGAATCTGGTGGAGCAGTTTGGAAATGTCGATTTGCAGTTGAAGGCTGCCGATAGCGAGAATATTTCTTTTGATGCTCACCGTTCTACCGTTCCCGAAATTTATGCTGCCATTATCGAAGACCTGAAGTTTGCCGTAGAGAATCTGCCTGTAAGTTTCAGTGATTACTATAGCCGCGTTACAAAGAAATCGGCGATGGGATTATTGGCACGTGCATATATTAATGGTGCCGGTTATGATCTGAAAGATACCGATGGTGTCAGCTTCCTGGAAAAAGCCTATGATACGGCGACAACCATGATTAATAATAAAGCGATTTATGAGTGGTATATGCATCCCGCTTTTGCCGATGTATTCAACGAAAATAATAATCGTAACAATGAAGAAGCTCTGTTCATAGCTGCGGGTGCCGAAAGAAATTCGGACGCTTACACCAATGGTAACTACTCACAAAGTGAAATGTTCCGTCACTTCTTACCTTCGTTGGGAACATATACGGACCTGGGTTTGGTCGACAAGACTTCAAACTTCGTATACGGTCGTCCGAACAGTAATATCTTCCTGCCATCCAAATATCTGATGGACTGTTTTGCTGCTGATATGAACGACTCTCGTTTTCGTTATTCATTTATCTCAGCTTACTCGTCTTATTCTATACCGGCATGGGGGGCGACTTATGAATATGGAGGTTCTGCGTGTGCCAAAGAAATCACAAGCACACTTGCGACTAAATTTGGTATTCCTGCATCTAATATAGGCAAGAAAGTTTATCCTCATTTCAATTTGGAATCCAATAGTACAGCCGATGCTAATTACTGTCAGCTGGCTATCTGGAATGCAGATGGAACAGCGAAGACTACTCAGGATAAAACAGATGGTAATATTCTTCATCCTGCCATGCCTTTAGATCCGGCAGAAGCTCATCAATATGCCGTTTATTGTTCTTTGAAGACGCTGACAGAAGAGGAAAAAGCTCAATATCCGGGACTGGTTCTTAATGTTTTCGATCTTTACGATGAGAATGGAACAGCCAGAGCTACCTATGACAAGCCTAGTGCTGCCAGTGCTTTGTGGCTATCTATTTATCCGGCTCTTTCTAAATTCAATATGCCGGGTAATAAGTTTGTCGGCAGAGACGTTCAGAGAAAAACTGTGGATGTGATGATCATGCGTATGGCGGAAGTTTACCTGATTGCTGCTGAAGCATCGGTACGCTTGAACAAGGGAGATGCTGCCAAATATATTAATGTACTCCGTACGCGTGCCGGTGCCGGTACGGTCAGCGAGTCGCAGGTGGATCTGAATTATGTTTTTGATGAATATGCCCGTGAACTTTGTGGCGAATGTGGCCGCTGGTATTTGCTGAAACGTAATGCAGCTTTTGAGACTCGTTTGGCTGCTTATAATAAGCGTGCTGCCGAGCACTTTAAGAAAGAATTCTATTTGCGTCCTATTCCTACGAAATATCTGGATGCGATCAATAATCCGGCAGAATTCGGACAAAACGCCGGTTATTAATCAGTTATTAATAATCAAGCATAATTAATAGGAGCCGGGCAGGATATTTCTCTTGTCCGGCTCTTTGTTTCCAGACCTGTATCCTGCGTAAAAGTTTAAAAAGGATTTCCGGTATATTTTCATTGTATCCTGATACAGCCTTTTATTATTTTCTTTATTTTTGTGTGTCCAAACAAAATAACGCTATGATAGAAGAAATGCTTGCTTATAACAGAGAGTTCGTTAAGAACGAGGGATATAAAGAATATATAACGAATAAATATCCCGATAAAAAGATTGCTATCTTATCCTGTATGGATACACGTCTGACAGCTTTACTCCCGGCCGCACTAGGCATTAAGAACGGAGACGTTAAAATGATAAAGAATGCAGGAGGCGTCATTTCCCATCCTTTCGGTAGTGTGATTCGCAGTCTGCTTGTCGCTATCTTCGAGTTAGGTGTGGAGGAAATAATGGTGATTGCCCATTCTGATTGTGGAGCCTGCCATATGCACAGTGAAGAAATGCTTGAGAAGATGAAGGCACGCGGTATTAATGCCGATTATATTCATATGATGCGTTTTTGCGGGGTCGATTTTCATTCTTGGCTCGATGGCTTTGAAGATACGGAGAAGTCGGTGAAGGGGACAGTCGATTTTATTGTGCATCACCCTTTGATTCCGTCGGACGTGAAAGTGCATGGGTTTATCATAGACTCCACTACCGGAGAACTGACGCGAATTGTATAGGAAATCGCCCTTTCTGCCTATCAGGAACTGCATAAAACATGGTGTCGCTATCGCAACAGGATAGTGTCGCTATCACTGTCTCATGGTGTCACTATGTCATTGGGATACCGACACTATCCCAAATGAAAAAAAATAAGGCAGCTTTTTATCGGCTGCCTTTATTTTTCTGCGGTTATATACTTTCTTTGATTCATGCACTCGTTTGTAACAAACGGGGTGTCCGTGTTCTTTGATTTCTGCCTCACGGCTGGCTTTACGATTCGCTTTGATGTAATCGTCTTGTGTAATTCGTTTTTTCATAATGAATATATTTCTCAGTGCAAAGATACAATTTCATTTCTTATTACGATCGGTTTGCGCTATCTTTGCATACATAAATCAAATGAAAACGGAAATAATATGGAAAATTTCAGTGAACTGATAAAGAATCGCCGCAGTATGCGCAAATTTACGGATGAGGAGTTAACACAGGATGAGGTTGTGGCACTGATGAAAGCTGCCTTGATGTCACCTAGTTCCAAACGTAGTAATAGCTGGCAGTTTGTGGTAGTCGATGATAAAGAAATGCTGAAAGAACTGTCTCATTGTAAAGAACAGGCTTCTTCTTTCATTGCAGACGCTGCTTTGGCGATTGTCGTGATGGCAGATCCATTGGCGAGCGATGTCTGGATTGAAGATGCTTCTATTGCTTCCATCATGATACAGTTGCAGGCGGAAGATTTGGGGCTGGGAAGCTGTTGGGTACAGGTTCGCGAACGTTTCACTGCAACCGGAATGCCGTCTGACGAATTTGTTCATGGAATTTTGGATATCCCTTTGCAACTGCAGATTCTTTCCGTGATTGCCATCGGACATAAGGGAATGGAACGTAAGCCTTTCAATGAAGAACACCTCCAGTGGGAGAAAATTCATATTAATAAGTTCGGAGGAAAATAACGATGGGAGCTGTCAAAGCAAATAATAATAAAGATACTTATAAGGCAACTGCCGTCACCTTTATTGTCATCGGAACTCTTTTCCTGATCAATAAACTGCTCCCCTTTGCTTCTATAGGTTTGCCTTGGGTGATGAATAAGGACAATTTATTGTTGTATGCCTCTATCTGTTTTCTGATATTCAAGCGTGACAAGTCGGTCGGCTTTGTGCTGTTGGGACTGTGGCTGGTGATGAATATCGGCCTGGTGATGTCATTGCTTGGTTCCTTGTCCGGCTATCTGTTGCCATTGGCACTGTTGATCATCGGAATTATTTTATTTTGGGTTTCAAAACGTTGAAGAAACAATGAAAAGAAGTATTGAAGATACGCCCGTAGTGTTTATCGGTGCCGGAAATCTGGCAACTAATCTGGCGAAAGCGCTTTACCGGAAAGGATTCCGTATTATGCAGGTATACAGCCGGACGGAAGAATCGGCTCGTACGTTAGCCAATGAAGTGGAAGCGGAATATATCACTGATTTAAAAGACGTATCGAATGAAGCGAGATTATATATTATTTCATTGAAAGATGCCGCTTTCGTCGAACTGTTGCCTCAGATCACTGATGGAAAGCAGCATGCGCTGCTGGTACATACGGCAGGCAGTATCCCGATGAATATTTGGGAAGGTCATGCGGAACGTTACGGAGTATTTTATCCGATGCAGACGTTCAGTAAACAACGTGAAGTTGATTTTCGGGAAGTACCTTTCTTTATTGAAGCAAAAAGACCGGAAGATGCCGAGCTGCTGAAAGCGGTTGCCGGTACACTCTCTGATAAGGTGTACGAAGCCGATTCGGAGCAACGCAGGAGTCTTCATCTGGCAGCTGTCTTTACCTGTAACTTTACCAACCATATGTATGCTCTTGCCGCCGAATTGCTGGAAAAATATCATTTGCCATTTGATGTTATGCTTCCCCTGATTGACGAAACGGCACGCAAAGTGCATGAACTCGCTCCTCGTGATGCGCAGACCGGACCGGCTGTACGCTATGACGAGAATGTGATGAATAAGCATCTTTCTATGCTGGCAGACAGTCAGGCATTGCAGGAAATCTATAAATTAATGAGTAAAAGTATCCATGAGCACCATCAATTATGATCTATCCCGCATCAAAGCGCTGGCTTTTGATGTTGACGGAGTATTGAGTTCGACAACAGTCCCGTTGCATCCTTCCGGAGAACCGATGCGTACGGTGAATATTAAAGACGGTTATGCCATTCAGTTGGCAGTAAAGAAAGGGCTCCATATTGCTATCATTACCGGCGGACGGACAGAAGCGGTACGTATCCGGTTTGCAGCATTGGGTGTGAAGGATCTGTATATGGGGTCTGCAGTGAAAATTCATGATTACCGTAATTTCCGCGATAAATACGGTCTGTCTGATGACGAAATTCTGTATATGGGCGATGATGTGCCTGATATAGAAGTGATGCGTGAGTGCGGGTTGCCTTGTTGTCCCAAAGATGCTGTTCCGGAAGTTAAGTCGGTCGCGAAGTATATATCTTATGCCGATGGCGGTCGTGGCTGTGGACGTGATGTGGTGGAACAAGTATTGAAAGCTCATGGCAAGTGGATGGCGGAAGATGCTTTCGGCTGGTGAGTTGTAAGTTACTTAACAATAAATAAAATTATGCTTGGAAATTTAGATAAATATCAGATTATATTAGCCTCCAATTCTCCTCGTCGGAAAGAACTGATGTCAGGTTTGGGAGTGGATTATGTGGTCAGGACATTGCCGGATGTGGACGAATCATATCCAGCCGATCTGGCTGGTGCTGAGATTCCGGAATATATCTCTCGCGAAAAGGCGGATGCTTACCGGAGTATTATGCAACCGGGGGAACTGTTGATTACGGCAGATACGATTGTCTGGCTCGATGGTAAAGTGCTTGGAAAACCGGAAGGTCGGGAAGGAGCAGTCGAAATGCTCCGTTCTTTGTCCGGTAAGTCACATCAGGTGTTCACCGGTGTTTGTCTCACGACTACTGAATGGCAAAAGAGCTTTACTGCTGCATCCGATGTGGAATTTGATGTTTTGTCCGAAGAGGAAATCCGGTATTATGTGGACAAATATCAGCCTATGGATAAAGCGGGAGCGTATGGAGTGCAGGAATGGATCGGATATATAGGGGTAAAGTCTATTTCGGGCAGCTTTTATAATATAATGGGACTCCCCATACAGAAACTGTACGGGGAGCTGAAGAAGTTATAATAAATCCAGCATTAACGGGATGTCCTCTTCTTGAATACCTTGTTTGAGAAGAGCTTCCTCGTCTTTCCGGAACATCTCCAGAAAGCGTTCGCGGTTTCCGTTGGCTGTGATTGACTTGCCGTACAGGGCGGCCGCTTTCTGAATGTCTCCCATTGTCCATGCGACGTGTCCGGCATTCATATAGTCGATAGCCAGTGGCTTCTGTTCGATGATCTTTTCGTAATATTTCATGGCTTGTTCGTATTTCCGGCTGATGAATGAACACCACCCGATGCCACGCCATGCTTTTACGCAATTACTTTCGATGAAATCCAGTTTGAAAAAGTAGTTGGCAGCTTCTTCGTATTGTCCGAGTTCGGCCAGGCAACTGCCGATATGGAAAATAACATTGGTATCTTCCGGTGTAGCTTCTTCCACCTTTTTATAATAGCTCAATGCAGCCTGATAATTTCGGTTTAACCGGTAACAGATAGCCAGATGGCGGTTGTTCCAGATGTTATCCGCTTTCAGTGTATCCGCTTTCAGATAAGCATCGATCGCTTCTGCATACTTCTTGCTTTTTTGCAGGGCATATCCCAGTTTCTGATAATATTCTGCACCTCTTCCCTGAAGTGCTTCGATCGTTTCCATTTCCTCGTACACTTCTATTGCCTCATTCCAGCGTTCTTTCTTTAAATAGAAATCTGCGATCGGGAATAGGATATCTTCACTATATAATACGTTACTAAGTGCAGGAATATGGTGTAAATCGAGTTTTTCCTTAAAGATGTCCCTAAACTCATGGCGGCGTACACTGAGCTTGAAGAAACGGTACAGGTCATGCAGATATTGATTGCTGACGGTTCCCGGTCGCTCATTGAATTTCTTCATTGTTTCCGCACTCGACTTCTCGGTCAGTTCTGCCACTTGTTGTTCACCGAGCTGGCTTAGCATCATGTCTTGCTGCGCCTTTGGCAACTGCCGGATCGTAAAGAAGAGTGAATACTTGTCACTGTTGCTGAAAAATCCCGATTGAAGAATTAAATCCAGCAATGTATTTTTCTCGTTACCTTCCTGTTTCAGTTGCTTGATGACATCGGATTGCTGCTTGCTGAACGGGTAAAACCAATTCTGCACTTCCCGGAAGAACGGATAACTTTTCAGTGCCGCAAATGTACTCATGTATACGTCGGCTCCTTCCAGTTGCAGTTCATTCATTTCGCGCAACTTGTCTCCCAGTCCTGATTGTTCGAAAGCGTCCGCCCAATCCGGATTCTTGTCATCGTTCTCATCCTCATTCTCCTCAAAGCCGAATCTCATGTTCCGCATGGACGAAACATTCTTCAACATTTCGGGAATGATTTCCTCTCTCATTTTCTTGTCTATCTTTTCCGTTTCCTGGCATAGTAACATTTGGTGATAGATACGTGCCACATCCTCTTTGAATGGAGAAATCTCATCCATGAGGTCGACTCTCTTGACCAGATCATTGTAGAGTGAAAGACGGTTCCTGTAGATATGGAAAATGAAAATGACACCTACCAGTGCACGTTGACCGGCATTGACATCCGGATGGCGGTAAGCGTCCAGCAGCCACATGATTTTACGCAGGTCAAAGCATTCCATCAGACTTAATGTGACAGCACTGATAAACAGGCACAAGTCGTTCACCGGAAGAAGTTCGGAGGTAAGCATGGATTGTGCATCCTCTTCCTCTTCGGGAGTCCATGCACTGTTGGTCCATGTTTGCAGAAACATATATTTAAGTGTTTCTTCATGCCGTTTCAGTACCTCGTCCATCTTTTCGTCAGACAACAGTCCGCTGACTGCCAAGTCGTCATTGAATGACTCCAACATGTGCAGTAATTTTTTGAGTGTATATGCTGACAGACTTTCCGGTCGGGGAGTGCGGCGTACCTCATGATAATATCTTGATGAAGCATTGTCCAGCATAAGCAGGCGCGAACGGTCGGCTATTTCCCAGGTATCAGCTATGAGCTTTCTGTATACATTCCAGCGTTCTGGGTCGTTTGCACCTTGGCGCATATACTCCAGCATATACTTGTAGGAGGTTTGCAGTTGCTCCAAGCGGGTACGTAAATCCCAGTCCGGACATTGCCAAAGCAGGGATTCCAACTGCATCAAAGCTTCTTTAAGTCTTTTTTCTTCAAGCAGAGAGCGTATATAGGTGTATTGTTCATTAATCGTTTTTTCATTCATAATGGTTCAATTATTTATAGGTAATAGAACAAAAAGGATGCCAAAAAGTTAGAATCTGACTTGCACCTGTGCTTGTATCAGATTAGAATCCTTTTGTCCGTCTCCTTTTTTATCACAAAAAGTGTATTGTGCCTGCACACGGCATCTGGGATAAAACCAGTATTGCAGTCCGGCAATGTAATTATTTTGTTTGAAATCTGCCGCTTTGTTCGGATTGAAATAATCGAAAGAGGCGATAAAGTCGAAATTTTGTAATAAACGTACGCTGCCTGTCGCATAGAATCCTTCGCTTTTTACGTTTCTGTCTTTTCCTGCAAGATATTCCGTACGGAAGTTGAATGCGGAAGTGGTAACAACCCCTCCCAGGCTCCAGCGTTTCTTGGCGTAATTTTCTCCTGTTTTGATTCCCGAATATTGGGAGTCACCTATGGCGTGTCCGGTTCCCCGAATGAAAGATCCTCCTACAGACAGCCATTTGTTAGGATACACCATCAGGTTGCCGACTACATCTTTCTGACTGTTTTTGTCTTTGGTGTTTAATCCCTGTCCGTTCATGACGGCAAATTTGTATTGCAGGAGATCATGAAATAGTTTTCCGTGAATCATCATACCGATGTCTCGTCCGGAAGTCATTCCATAACATTTGTCACTGCCGCTGACTCCTGCCAGATAACAGACTGACTGAGAATAGCAGTTGATCAGCTCTACCGTTGTGGGAGACAGTTCGTTTTCAATGGTGTAAGGAACTTTAAATTCTCCGATACGTGCTGTAAGTCCGGAGAGGATCCGGTAGTCTGTATATACTTCGAGCAGCATACCACCGTTGTAGAAATCATACATGAAATCGCATGTCCATCTGTCGGTGATTTTACCGTGTGCCATGAAGATGATCCGTTTGATGTCGAATGTATTGTCGGGATTGGCGGCATCGTCGTATGTATACCCCAGTTGTGCATAACCGGCAAGACTGATTCGTTCTTTCAGTGTATTGACTACTTGATTCAACGGCGTTTTCTCCTGTGCGGTGAGCGTATTCTGCATACTAAGCAGGGTGAACGCGATCATTGAGAGTCGAAAGAGTGTTTTTCGCATGTGATTAGTTGTTATTTGATTGTTGTTGAATTTGTTTTTGTAAAAGTTGTATCTATCAGATTTTTGTATCCGGAATATGTCTGAGATATCCGGTTATTTGTTTTCAGCCATGTTACTGCTTTATCCAGGGCATCGGCTGAGGGGCGCTCCGCTTTTCTGTAAACAGGGAGTGCAATGAGGCCGGTCAGGTTTTCCGGAACGCCGATATCTATCAATACCTGTTTCCATTCTTTTTGCGGGTGCATTTTTATATAGTCTATTCCCAGATTATATCCGGTGATTAATAGTTCGATTTCTCTTCTTTTTTCGTTGATGGCTTCTCGGGAGAAAGCGGTGACAGTGAAATCAATTCCCAATTCCTGTGTGCTGATCAGAGACCGGTGACGGGCATTCATTGCGATGGATGCGGCAGGGTCGGGGAGGAAGGATGCGTCAATCTGATCGTATTGCAGCATTTGCAGGCGAAGAGGGAGCTGGGCGATTTCCGGTTTGTTCACTTCTGCCTGACTGATTCCCGCTTTGTTCAGTAGCTGTCCGGTTGCATACTCGATAATCGTATTATGTGAAACAGCTATATTTTTTTCTTTGAGTTCCTGAAGTTGGTTGATACCGCTTTCTTTGGAGACTATAAAACAGAAATAACCGTCATGTTTCAAAATGATTCCTAAGTCGGTATGGTGGATAGCCTGTAGAGTTACTGCACTGGGATAGTCGGTGATCATGCCATCCATTGATTTGAACTGGAACGCTGCGTCGCGGTCATAGGCGGAATTGAAAGAAAGGATGGTTAAATCCAATCCCAGCGAATCGTAGATTCCTTGTGCTTTAGCTATGTGAAAAGGCAGTCCGTCCAGAGTCGGGAGCATTCCCAGTGTGAGTGGTTGTAATTCTGTTGAAGGTATAAAGACGCTTTCTCCTTTTTTTCTTTGGCAAGAATAAAGGAAGAAAAGGAGGATACAGAATATGAGTGCTGCTCTCTTCATGCCTTAGTTGATGGGTCAGATATAAATAAGGGCAACTCTTTTCACAAAGAACTGCCCTCGTATCTAAAATTACATTGTTATAAATTCATTATTCATTAATGGCAGCGATACCCGGAAGAACTTTTCCTTCGATTGCTTCGAGCAATGCGCCACCACCTGTAGAAACATAAGATACGCCGCTAGCCAGACCGAACTTGTTGACACAAGCTACAGAGTCGCCACCACCCACAAGTGAGAATGCACCGTTCTTGGTTGCTTCAACGATAGCTTCACCTACTGTACGTGAACCGTGAGTGAAGTTTTCAAATTCGAATACACCTGTAGGACCGTTCCAAAGAATAGTTTTGGATTCTTTGATTACGTTAGCGAAGATTTCTTCAGTCTTAGGACCGATGTCAAGACCTTCCCATCCGTCAGGAATTTCATCAACAGCGCAGAACTGAGTGTTAGCGTCGTTAGAGAAAGCGTCAGCGATCTTAGCGTCAACAGCCAGTACAAGGTTTACACCCTTTTCTTTTGCTTTCTTGATCAGATCCAAAGCCAGGTCAAGTTTGTCGTCCTCACAGATAGAGATACCGATTTTACCACCCATTGCTTTGGTGAATGTATAAGTCATACCACCTGCGATGATCAGGTTGTCTACCTTATTCAACAGGTTTTCGATGATTTCGATTTTAGAAGAAACTTTAGAACCACCCATGATAGCAGTGAACGGACGTTGGATGTCGTTCAATACTTTATCAACAGCTTTTACTTCTTTCTCCATCAGGTAACCGAACATCTTGTTGTCAGTGTCGAAGTATTTAGCGATCAGAGCTGTAGAAGCGTGTGCACGGTGAGCTGTACCGAAT
>PPYE01585260.1_pt1 | contig 23205 bp, 30 predicted proteins | sample 1559881 | NCBI WGS metagenome assembly PPYE01 (sample SAMN08240022, study PRJNA423297) | Human gut metagenome, whole genome shotgun sequencing project. | reverse complement strand
AGAAATAGAAATGACCTCTACAGGAAAGTTTAAAGTAAAGTTCCGTATATAATTGCAGTAATTAGGGCTGGTCAGCACATGCTACCCAGTTTAAATTACCGCAAAAATAAGAGGATAAATAATATCCTCTTATTTTGTATAATATCACTTCAAAAAATCATATACAATGTTCTTAACAAGATCATCTATATTTTTATAATCCATTCTTTTAAGGACCTGTCCTATTTTCCACTTTTCTTCTTGATTAACCTTAAATTCAAAAGTATATATGGGTAATTCTTCGATTTCTACAGGCTCTATAAAATCATCAATACTATTTAAATTACCTTTTAATTTATCTTTATTACACCATTCTACATATATCCAGAATATAACTAATGGAACTGTAATTATCCAGAACCCACCTTTTAAGTGTAAGAATGTCCATCCATCTAACCACGCCCACTTAATCACTTTACCATCTCCCCTGTAAACTGTCTGTACTTCATCATGCATAAGCATCTTATAAATGTACTGGTATCCATTCCATTCTCTTTTGCCAGAGCTACAATTAATTCTTTCTCTGACTTAGTAACATGAACAACAACTTTTTCGCATCTTAAATCTTTTTCTGGTTTCCTTTGCCTGTCCTCAATAGTTTCTTTTCTTTTAACTCTTGTACCATTCTTTACATAATATACAGCCATTTTAAGACCACTCCCCCACTGCTAATATAATTTTACCTATAGGCATTTTAAAAGGTTCTACAGGACAATAGGATACTATTAGGAAACCTATAGGAATCTACTACTTTATTAAAAATCAAATCCAATAAAATCATCAGAATTATTATTGTTAACTTCTTTTTCATTCGATATTGAATTATTATTTTGCTGCATTTCTTTTTCTAAAATATCTTTTATATAACAACTAGGACTTCTTTTTTCTTTTAAAAAATTATATAAATCAGCTTCATTTTCTTTAAAACTTATAGCTATTTTCATTCTCCCCAAACCTTCCTTCCTACTGTTTCATATGCATTAGCATTTGCAAAAAAACTATTTTTAACAATCTGTACTTGTGGTATACGGTTTTTAAATGCCATATAAAGCTTGTACGCCCCTCCACCAACTAAAGTAATATTATTTGTCTTTAAACTATAGTCAACCTGTATACGCCTTACAAGTGATTCAACAAAATCCTTATATATTCCCATAGAAAACTCTTTTTGTTCTCCGTATACAAATAATCCACCTTTAATAATTCTGTCTGCATCTACAGGCTCAAGGTCAAGTCCGTAAGATGCGTTAATCTGATTTATAAACTCACTTTCTAAATTAAGTATGCCCTTAGGAATTGAATAAGGTTGGAGAATTCTTCTTCTATTTCCTTCTTGAATAATAAGACAAATATCTGTAGTACCTCCACCAATATCTACTACTATTCCTGTATAGTTACTATCAACAGCAATAATTCCCTCTGGCTGGACTATTACATCTTTAGCAATACCACTTTGCAATATTCTATTAGTTAAATATGCTTTATCAGCCTTATACTGGCTTAATGGCAGTCCAACTACTATTTTATTGTCCTTATCACTAGAACTTTTCTTAATTGCTCCCTGTAGTAAATGAAGATATGTTTCTTTGTATGCTTTCCTATACTCTGTATCTGCTTCGCCTTCTCCTAAGTACATTACTTTTCCATTTACCTCTACAGGATCACTTGTTAATATTCCTCCTACATTTGATACCTTTGACATAAAACTTATCCCCTTTGATGTCTTTGTATAATAATTACCTACATCTATACCCAAAATCATATATTACAAATCTCCTTTTTGATTACTATGTTATATATTTACTCCTATTGGCGTAAAAGTATGACTAAAACAAATAAAAAAATAAGAGAGTAATTTTATTTACTCTCCTTTTCCTTTAACAGTTGTTCATATAGCAGTTGTTTAATATATGAACTTTGTCCTATTATTTTAGATTTCTTCTTTAAGTATTCCAATAGTTCTTTATCTTCAGGTGTATCTTTAAAACTAATGTTAACTTTCGTCAATATATCACCACCTATAGGATAATATTATCATATAATTGATGTTTTTAACAATTAACGTTAAATATACAATTAATAATAATTATTGTTACACTTTTTGTTACAAGTTTTAAGCAAGTAATATCACGGCTTTACAAGATTTTTAATTTAATTGATAATTATTATTGATACAAGTTTTGTTACAGGCTCAATCCCTGTAGTGTCAACGCTTCCCACTATATAATATATATAAATAACATAAAATATATAATATATTATATATATATACATGAAGAAATATAGGGTATATTTTTATTATAATATCGCACATTGTTGCACAATTTTTGTTACAAGCTGAGATAATTGCCTACAGGCATTGAAAACACTAGCTTACAGACATAAATGTTTTTTTAAAAAATATGTTATGGAATATGTGAGAATATGTGAAGGCTAGTCATAGAGCTAATTTAGAAAATTTAGGTTTAATATTATACTTCTATAGGCAATAAATAAGTTATAAATAATAAGAGTATTATTACACCTATAGGCAAGAGTATATTAATTCTGCTTATCTAACGCCCTCTGTAAGAGGTTTTGTGTGTTTGGTCGATAAAATTATCGTTGTAATATAAATATTCTGTACAAACTTTATTTTGAGAATAAAATTAGTGTTTAAAAAGAAGTAGATATGTCAATACTCCAGCTATAGGAGTTGATATGTTGAAGAAAAGTTTTATAAAAATAGATTTATCTATAAAATTAATGATACTAACTATAGTCTTTATTTTGATAATAAAAATAAGCCAGTAAGCTAGAAATTAATCTAACCTACTGGCTATAACTATGCTATTCAATTTTAGTAGCAACTCCATTAGAGTCAAACTTATATCCATACATCTCACAATCATGGGCCATAGAACCATCTGAGTAAAGTAAATAATCCTTGCCTTTAACTTGTATCCATCCAGTACACATATATCCTTTGTAATTAAAGTAATACCACTTGCCATCTATCTGTTCCCAATCACATTTAGTATAGCTTCCATCTGTATGTTTATACCACCAGCCTACATTGTCCTGGATCCATTCACCACCTACTGGAACATTAACGACCTGACCTATAAGTCCATTAACAATTGCATTAGCAATCTTCTCAGCTCCAATAGAATTATATAAATCTGAATCACTTGAATCTACAAAGCATACTTCTATAAGCATTGCTGTTGCTTTTGGTCTTTTGACCATAGCGAGATCATTACCGTTTTTTATACCTCTTTTTTTAAATCCTAAACTTACAATGTTATCTAATACAGCTTTAGCTTCTGGAACTTCTTTTGCATTGTATGTAAATACTTCTGTACCAACTCCACCTCCAGCATTAGCATGTATACTTACACACATATCTACATTGTAATAATCAGCTTTGCTATATCTTTGATATAAGCTATCACTTACACTAGATGCACTTGTTGGTCTCAATTCAATTACACTATGTCCTAATGTTTTTAATTTACTTATAACTAAACCACCAACATTATTTATTATTGTTTCTTCAGCAATATTTCCTACTGCTCCACGATCTTGTCCAACTCCATGTCCTAAATCTATTCCAAATTTCATTTAAATACATCTCCTTAAAATAAGCAACCCCTAAAGGCTGCTCTTAATTACTCTGTTTTCTTTTCTTTAAGTTGTGCTAATGCATCTGTTATCTGACTTGGTACTGGTGCTCCTAAAGCGGCACAATTCTCAATAAGACTTAATCCTTCATTTGCAATATAAAAATAAGCCACTAAAGTTCTAAATACCCAGTGACCAGTATTTAATAATCTATCTAAACATACTGCAACAATTAATACTATTAATATAACAGCTTTTCTTGCAAGTCCTTTAAGTCCTTTATCTGAACTTAACTCTTTATTCACATAACCTTTTAAGACTCCTGTGCAGTAATCTAATAACATAAATACAATTAATATTGTTAGTGCTAAGTCCCATGCTCCAAATAACCATGTAAATCCTGTTCCTATTATCGCTACTAAATACTTTAATACTTCTAAAAATCTTTCCATGCTCAACCTTCTCTCTCTTTATTTTTATAAAAATAAGCAAAATAAAAACACCTACTGGTGCTTAAACTTTGCTCTTATTTACTTCGCAATATTTACCTATTGTGCAGATTTACTTGCTAAAATTTCATTTTTTTGTTCCTCTGTAATCCAACCAACCTTTGCAAATAATTCAATTGAATTATCATTAAATAAATTTAATTTATAATATTCTTTTATTAAATTATACATTTGTATTTCCTCCCTTTAATGAAGCTATTTCCTGCATTAATTGTGTATTAACAATTTTTTGTTGTGCAATTTCTTCTAATAATTGAGCATTTAATTTTTCCTGTTCAGATGGTTCTTTTTCTGTAGTTGTATTTTCTTCTTGATATGCTTGTATTTCTTCTTTCGTTGCACTTTCTACCCATTCAGTACCATTCCATCGTGGTTTTATCAACGAAAAATCATTTAATTTAGGAACTATTTTTTCATTTTCTTCTAATTCATAAGTTAATAGTTTATTATCTTCCATTAATTCTAATGGACTCACTAAAAACCCTGTATTGTTAATAATGCTTATATTAACCATTTTTACATCCCCCCTTAATCAACTGTATAAACTACATGAAATGGTAACCATTCTTTACCGTCCATAGTTTCTTTATACTGACCATTACCATATCGACTACCCATTAAATAACCACCAGCATCAACTGTTAATATCCATGTATCCTTTGTACTACCTTGACATAAAACCGTAAAGTCTTTTTTACACCTAAAACCACTTGGTAACGTTGCATATGTGACATTTGTCGCAGTATTAAAATTTTTAACGTTTGTTATAACACCTATAATTTCAACTGTTTTTCCTATTTTTCTATAAATAGGTGTACAATATTCGTTATAAGGTAAAACTCCACTTTCTAATGACAATGTTAACCAACCACTATCAGATATTTTGTCTTCTTTATTATTTTGCAAAATAGATATATTATTCGCCATATCGTTCAATTGCGAAGTATTTGAGTCTACACTTCCCTTGATTTCTGCAATTGCTCCAGTAACATCTGTTGCAGTTGTTCCCATATTTGTAGTACCTATAATAAAATCTTTAATTTTACTTAATAAAGTTTTTCTTGTCTTGCCACCTTGAGCAATGTAAACTGGTTCATTACCGTCAAGTGCATTTTCAGCAGTAAGAAAATCTGTTAATTGTTTATTAGCCATGTTATCATCTCCTTTAAACTATTATTGAATTACCTTCATCATCAACAATAAAGTTACCTTCATCATCGATAACAACTGAATCTTTATATAAAATATTATCTATAATATTAGTAAGTTCAGTTATTTTTGCCTCATATGCATCCCACTTATCCTTTTGAGCTTTAGTCACATGAATATCCATGTTTTCAATATGATTTGTATAATCTCCATTAGCATCTTTTAAATCTTCTATTGTCTGATTACCTGTAGCAATAGAATTATCTAAATTACCCTTTAATGTATTACCAGTAGAAATAGAATTATTCAAATTTGAATTTGTAATATCAGCATTATTAATTGTATTAGTTAATGTTTTATTAGTAGTTTCTGCTTTCTGTACTGTAGCTTCAATATCTCTCAAATTTTCATCTAGCTTCTCGGCAACAGTGATAATACACTCTGGTAAATCTCCCTTATCATTTGTTGCTAATATTGTAGGTTGTACTTCTATTATTATGTTAAAGCTAGATTTCTGTAACTTATTTGCAGAATCTATAAAACATAACTCTAAAAGTAATTCACCTGCAAACTGTGTAATACTAGAAGGGCATTTAATACTTACATTATTCCCACTAATCGTTGCATCTCTTATCTCATAACCTTTACCTTTAGCTTTATTAGCCTTTAATAAACATGTAAATTTACTTAAATCAGCTGATACATTATCATCCCATACACTAAAATTTAATGTTATTGTGTCATTCTGCTTTACTGGTCTAGGATAGATATATGAATCTTGCTTTACATCTAGCCTTATAGGGGTTAAAACTGTTATAGCCAATGTATTCACCTCCTTGTGTTAGTTGCTGTGGTTATTATAAACATCTTCTGCAATATCTTCTATATAACTCTTTAATGTCTCATTTCCAATATAAACATTTTCGTTTGAAAATTTAACACCATATTTATATGGCATCAATGCTATATTACTACCATAAGAACTATTCCAAAATTCTAAGCCTTCATCATTAATATCTACTATAGCTAATCCTGATGAATCACAAATTATTAACCCTGAGTTTGTTGCTACTTTTCCACTAGTAGAGCAATATAAAACATTTTCACCATCTTCATTAAACATGCTGAATTTGCCTTTATGAACCTCTAGCCCATCAACATTTATTATTACATCTGTTCCATTCTCTTCATCATTTACAGCAAGTAATATTTTACCTGGATACATTTCAATTAAGGACCACATATCATCTGAGGATATTTTTAATTCAATTTTATCGTTTAAAATATCTATGTTGGCATTAATTTCTTTTGTATTTTTCTTAAGAGAAAATTTTGTATTGGTTGCATCTTGTTTTACTTCTTCAACCTTATTTTCTGTAGAGTTAACAGAATCAACTATATCTTTTTTTATATTTCCTACTGTAATTTCTTCTATTTCGTCTTTCAAAACATTGTATTTTATTTTTGTTACTCTAGTGGTAACTTTTAAATCAAGTTCTGGATAAATAGTTGTTACTTCATTACCTATAGAACAATGAGTAAGTTGTACATAATCTTTATATTCTTCAGACTTAGCAAGTTCTAAGAAATTAATTGTATAACTTCCTAAAAGTTCTGCCATTCCTTCATTAAAGTACTTTTGTGCCCTTTCTCTAAGCTGTTCATATACAATATTCTTAGCTTTTTCAATGTCCTGTTCTGTACTATTTTCAGTTATTAAATCCTCTAAACTTACATCATCACAATTAACTACTTTATAATAATATCTATCATATTTATTTGCTAAAGGTGAATATATAATTTCATTGTTTGGAAGATATAAACCATCACTACTACACATAATTAATGCAGTTGCAAAATTATCATCCATATCACTTATTTCTTTTTCAAGATCACTTAAATTTTTTCCACTTCTAATGGTAAATTTATTATCAAAACCTCTTTTGTCAACCATATTAATCTCAAAATTATCCCAAATCATTTCACCTCTATAGGCTTTATAAATACTATTTTCAGAATCATCTAATAAGCCTTTAAGTGGTGATTTATAATCTATATCTAAGTAGTTAATTACATTTCCTGTTTCTTCTTCCAGTCCTAAATTAATATTAATATTTGTAGATGTATCTAAACTTCCAACATGATAATCTCTTATTTTCTGTTGTCTTGCATTAAGAAGCATACTTATAGCTTGTTTACGAGTTGTTCCAGCTGGGATATGACACCCTAAAACAATATTACTTCCTAAATCTGCATACCCTATAGCTTGTGCATAGATACTTACTGTTTTATTAGATGTACTAATTGTAGGTTTTCTAATCTTAAATAATTGATCTGGTCGGTTATCATATACAGGTGCTTTTATTATCTTGCCTATAGAAAGTTGTTTACTTAAATTCTTTTTATCAAAAAGAGGATATTCAAGGTCCAGTTCCAATGTTCCCTCAATATCCTCTGTTATAGAAGCACTTAAGCATTCACTTAATATATTTTTATTATGTTTAAAATTTGTTTCATTACTATCAAATAGCTTAATTAATCCCTTCAACTACTTACACCTCCATCTAGGCACTATAACAACCTTTGTTATTCCACCACTAAAGGCAATAGTATTTTCACCTGTGGTAAGTTCTGGAAAATAATCACTTTCAAAATACTCACCTTTATTTTCTAACACCTCTAATATTTCACTATCTAAGCTTATAGAACCGTTTATATTTGTAATAGTGTAATTTATCGAATTTATTGTTAAAACACCTCTACCATTCCCATAGACCGTAATAAGTGGCAAGCTTTTATAAGTTGCTTTTACATTACATAAGATTGTACCACTTTTACTTAATTCTATAGGATATTCACCTTCCAATAGATAACCAAAAGGTTGGCATTTAAATTTTATAGGAAAATTATATAATCCATTTCTTATTACTTCTTCTAAAGGAATAACATTATTTATACTGGCTTTGTAATATCTATCGGGTAAATTCCCGAATATAACATTTCCTGTACCCTGTAGCCAGTTAGCAACCTTTAATGGATTGTCACCTATATAATCAGCTTCTACAGTTTTTTCATCACTTGTAAAGCCGTATTTATATGTTAGTGTTCCATCTTTCCCTTCAACTTCTTTTTCTTCTATTCTTTCAGTACTTAAGCCTATAGGTGGTAAAGAAATAATTTTAACTCCCATATCTTCAGCTCTTATATTTTTCCATACTAAAGTATTTTTCAATTTCTCTACCTCCTATCTTCTTTTTCTCTTAGCATAGAATCCTAATTCATTAGCAATATTTTCTATACTATCATTCTTATTATTTATAAATTTATCTACATTAAAATTAATTGAATTATTACTATTATCTACATTTCCACCATAACTATTACTTACTCCAGCAAATGCAAGTTGTCCCATACGATATTGTTCTGCCATAACTGCACTTTGTAATTTACTTCCTAATGCTTTTACTTTTTCAGATATGATTTTATTAATATAAGCAGTTGATTGCATGTGATTAAGTATTCCAGCACCTCGGCTTACATAAGCTACATCACCATTAGTAGATAATTCAAATCCTTTCTCATTTGTCTGATATAATCCTGCTATTGGATTATAAGTTGTACCGCTAGCATATCCTTCCATATCTCCTCTTAAAGACATTAAGTTACTTACAGCACTGTACATTCCTTCTTTTCTGCTATTAAGTCCATTAATCAAACTGTCTGCTAAACTCTGCCCTGCATCCTGCCAATATGGATTGTAAGATTGTAACAGATTAATAAGTTCATCATTAGAACCTTTCAACAGCATATATCTAGCCTGAGCATTAATATTGTCTGTTTCCAATAAGGTTGCATAATATTCTTCTGTAGCTTTTTTCTTCTTTTCTAAATTTTCTTTTTCTTCTTCATATTCAGTTTTAAGTCTTTCTTTTCTCTTAGATGCTCTTTCTTCAATTTCTTCTTGTTCTTCTTTTAAAGCAGTTTTTTCATCTTCTCTATCCCATTCTTTCTGCTTTTCTGCAAGTGCAGCTTTAGCGTTTTTAATCTTAAGAGCATAAGCTTTTTTATCAGCTTCAGATGCAGTATTATTCATTTTAGCTTGCAGAACTGCAATGTTATTATTAGCTTCTTGAATTTCTTTAAGTCTATTTTCAGCTTCTTCTTCATCTTCAAGAGCATCAATTTCGCTTTGTATTCTAGCTTTCTTCTTTTCAGAATTAGCATCTATTCTTTCAGATTCTTTATTATATTTTTCTTCAAGCTTATCTATTTCAGATTCAATAGCACTTATAGAATCTTCTTTTTGTTTTGTAAGCTGTGCTTTTAATGCTTCTGTTGTAGCTTTTGCCAAATCAACAAGTTTTTCTTGTTTTTCCTTTTCGATTTCAAGTTGCTTTTTAGCAGCTTCTTTTCTTTCATTTATCTCATTCTGTGCAGCTTCTTTATAATAATCAAATTCTTTTTGTATAGATTTTTGCTGCTTTTGTAATTCCTTTTGTTGCTTTTGCAAACTTTCTTTTGTAGATTTATCTTCTGTATCTGATATCTTATCTGATAATTCTTCTAACTGGGATTTAACATCTTCAAGTCTAGTTTTTGCATCAGAATACCACTTATTATCATCAAGAGTTAATCCATTCGCCCAGTTTACATTCTCCTGTGCAGCAGATAAATCATTATATAATTTAGAAAAAGTTCCATCTATGTTTTTAATACTGTTAATATAATTTTCCGCCACATCTTTATTTAGGCCATTAGAAAATGTATTAGTAAGCTGATTACATATATTTTTTGCGGTATTTAATAAACCTGTTGTTTCTTGTTGCATACCAACTTGAATACCTGCAACAATCATCTTACCAACCTGATCTCTCATTATCCTAGATGGCGAATGTATGTCTAAAGCACCTTTTATCTTATCTTTTATGTTATTGGCAATTTCACAAGCTTTGTTATAAAGTGCCCCTGCTGCACTAGATATTCCAGAACCTATACCTGTTATGATGTTAGTTCCTATTTCTCCCCAGTTTATACCTCTAAAACCATTAAAGATTGCTGATACAATTTGTGGTATTGCAGCAACTACTTGTGGAATTGCTTGTATAAGTCCACTAGCCAATGCAACTATAATCTGTATGCCAGCTTGTATAATTTGAGGTAAGTTACTAACAATCGCAGATACTATGCTTGCTATAATCTGTGGCAAATAACTAATTAATTGTGGTAATGCTTGTATTAATCCATTCATTAAAGCCAATATAACTTGAATTCCTGTTTGCACTATTGTTGCCATATTAGAAGTAAAATAAGTTATTATACTATCTATAATTTGTGGTAAAACATCTACAATTTGCGGTATTGCTTCGATAAGTCCATTAGCAAGTTGTAATATTATTTCTCCACCAACTTCTAACAACTCTCCCGCTCCACTAGAAAAGAAATCTAATATACCTTGTATGATTTCTGGGAGTGATTCAATTACTACTGGAATACAATTTATTATTCCATCTGCCAATCCTTGTATTAATGCCAATGCTCCATCAAGTATTAATGGTGCATTATCAACTATTCCTTGGACTATTTGCGTTATACATTCTGCAGCAGCTGGAACGAGCTCAGGAAGACTTTCGCCAATCCCTTGCGCTAAATATCCTATAAGTTGCAATCCTGCATCTAATAGTTGTGGTAATATTGTAAATATTCCAGTAAGTAAACTATTTACAATATTAGTACCACTATTGGCAATTGATTCTGCATTATCTGTTATGCCTTGTACAAGAGTTTGAATTGCTTGTACTCCTAAATCTATAATTGTTGGTAATGCTTCTGTAATACCACTTCCAAGGGAGGCTACAATATGTGTTCCTGCTTCCATCATTCCAGGTAATATAGACATTAGTATATCTGGTACTCTATCCATAATTACTGGAAGTAACGATTCAATTAATATTCCTATTCCTTCAATTGCAATTTGTATACGTGGTAATAAATTTTCACCTGCAGCGGTAACACTTTCAACTAAATTATTAACTAATGTATCAAAGTCAGCATTATCGTCTGCCATACCTGTAAGCATATTCTGCCATGCTGCTTTAGTCATATTAAGTGAACCTTCAATAGTACTCATAGCTTCTTTTGTTGTTGTTCCCGTAATTCCCATTTGTTCTTGGATTACATGTATCGCAGAAATAACATCACTAAAATTACTAAGATCGTAATGTACTCCACTTATTTTTTCTGCATCAGCAAGAAGCCTTTCCATTTCGCCTTTAGTTCCTCCGTAGCCGAGTTTCAAGTTGTCCAGCATAGTATAATTCTGCTTTGCAAACCCTTGATATGCGTTCTGTATACTTTCCATAGATGTACCCATCTTATTTGCATTATCTGACATATCAATAACAGCCATATTCCCTATTTCAGTGGCTTTTTTTGTATCTCCACCTAAGCCTTGTAATAATGAAGCGCTAAATCCTGTAATGGTACTCATGTATTCATTAGCACTTAGTCCAGCAGTTTTATAAGCCACATTGGCATATTCCATAACTTGACTTGCACTATCTTTAAATAATGTTTCAACACCACCAGTAAGCTGTTCATATTCTGCATATTGTTCAACTGAGGCCTTAGTTAACGCTACAACTGCTCCTGTTGCTACCGTTATTCCTGTAGCCATTACTGCTGCCGCTTTTGTTGCAATCCCTAATCCCTTACTAGCTATACTTCCCAGGGAGGTAATTCCACGTTCTGCACCGGTATGATCTATTCGGGTATCAATAATTATAGTTCCATCAGACATTTGTTACCCTCCTTTCCTGAAAAATGCAAAAAAATAAGCACCTTTTAAAAGTGCTTAAATATCGATAATATTAAACTTTCCACTTATGTCCACATTTAGGACATTGCATTTATAACCCCTCCAATATATGTATAAAAGGATATTATTAATAATTATCTTGATAAAAGTTTTCTAATATCATCCAAAGCTTCCTGATCTGCTTCAGATATCTTCTCTTTAAGTGCATATAGCTTTTGCATTTTCTTATAAAATTTCTTCTGTTCTTTATCTTTAATTTTAGATAAGTCCATAGCACGATATTGCATTATTTTAACTATCTCATTATCCTCACTTAGAGACTCAAAGAGCGCTTTAAACTTCCACCAATGTAAATATGCTATCTCTTGTAAATCTATTCTGTATTGGCTTAAAAATGCACTATAAATATACTGTCCATCTTCTTCATAATCAAATATTCTTTTATTATTACCTGTAGATGTAGAATTGCTTTCTTTTTCATCATCCCCACAACGATAAAACCAAAATATATAATTAACTGCTTTTTCAATATCTTGTGGAATGATTGGATAATATAATTTAAGTATATATATTATATCTTCTTCAGTTAATTCCTCATGCTCTTGTATATAGTTCGCAAAAAGAATAGAAGTCCTGTAGTCTGAATTAATCTTATACAGAACTCCATTAATATTAATGTCTACTGGCAATTTATTTGTTAATATGCTGCTCATAATTATTTCTTAAGTTTAAAAGATTTTAATTCTTTTTGAAAATTAGCAGTATATTGAACTACATCTTTAAAAGCCTTTTCACATACCTTGTAATTTGTCTTATTTCCAAAAACTTTCTTATCAGTTCCAGGACCCCATACATCATTAAAGAAATCAAATATCAATGTGCATTGGCTTCTAATTATCTGCGAAAGTGTTTTACCTTCTACACTGTTTTTCTTTTCTTTTTCCTGTAAGTTTCTAACTGCATTTTCGTATTTTTCAGCAACATCTGCATCAAAAAGATCTAATTCTAAGTCAACATTATTAATTTTTAACATATCCTATCCCTCCTAAATGCTAAATTAAGCTACTGTCCAAGAGCTGCCAAGTGTTGCAGTTTTTTCTGTGCCATCATCTTTAAATGTAAAGCTTGTTGTATTAGCTGGAATACCTTTAAATTTGTGATTTACACTATCATAAGTAATTCCATCAACACTAATATCTGTTATATCTCCTGTAGCAGTGTATTCAACTTCAAGTGTTTTTTCGTTAAATCCTTTTTCAAAAGTTATTTCTTTTGTATCTGGATTAACTGTAACTGTTCCTATAACCGGATCTCCTAATCCCATGAATGAACCACTTAAACCTAAATCACCATCATTATTGGGAAATTCAGAAATCATTACTGCTACTTTGAATTTTCTAGCATAATAGCTGTTTTCTGCAGTTCCTTTCTTATCCATATCAACTTTAATGTATTCTGTTTCTGCATCTGCTCCAGTTTTACATTCTTTACCTATAGCAGTTAAATATTCAATTACCTTTTCACTTTCGATTTGATCTCCGCTGAAATCTGCTTGCCACTTATAAGATGTTATACTTTGTGTAGAACTTGCATCACATACGTATCTAACTTCTCTAGTCTGTGCATTAGGTTTTTCATCAATAGAACTGAATCCAACCCCCATAAACTCAAATTTATTAGATACCTTTAAATAGTCAGCTTCAATTCTTCTTTGTCTTACTGCCATGTTATCATCCTCTTTTCTTAAAATATTTAAAATTTAAATTTATTTGATACATTGCTGTATCTTCTTCTGTAGTAACTACATAAGCACTACTTGTAACTTTTAACTCTATAGGTTCAACATTACTATCACCTATAGGTAAAATAGCTTTACTATTTTTATCCTCAATCTCATTGCTGAAATCTTCATAAAAACCACTATTATCAATATTCTGTATTATTTCAGCACCATAAGGCTCTCTGCTGCAGAAAGCAAACTGAAATTGTCTTTTACTACTGCCATCAATATATTGTTTTAAAATAGGATTACAAGGTATTTCTTCAATAGAAAAGTTATCTGTTTCACCATCCAAGAAATTAACATTAATAGCATTCTCAAATATGGACATACAATCTAAGCTGCCTATATAATTTCTTATACTTTCAATTATCTTCACTACGTTCTACCTCCACAGAAATCTGCTATTGTCTGCAATATTTCATGTCCTTTATCATTCCATGCTCTTTTATCCCAATGCTTACCTCTCAGTCCACCTCTTGCAGTACCTTGTCTGCCTTTACCTGCATTAGTGTAAAATTGTTTGCGAGCGTATGGCACATCATATCTTATAAAATCAACACCTATTTCAATGCTAATATCCTTTAAAAGTCCAGTCTTAAAAGGAGCATAATTATTAAAAGCTTTTGCACATTCTTTTGTAAATTTTATCTGTGCTTCTCCCCCCGGTTGCATTCTTCTTCGTGAAAGAATAGCATTAGTAGAATCCATTCTAATTATTACACCCATTCAATCACCTACTTACATTCAATTGAATATGAATCAAATATATCATTGTATTGTACCCCTACCACTGTAACGACCTCATAAGCCTTTAAATCAGACAGTCTAGTTATGTCTAGTGTAATATTACCTTTAACTATCTTATCGCCTGTAGTGACCTTATTATCGCCCATATCGGCAACAATCATAGTTGTATAGGCAATGTTAATTCCTTTGTCTGATACAGTAGCAGTTCTTTTACTATTCCAGTTAACATTATCAATATTAATCCTTGTATAAGTCTGGTCTTTGTTTAGATGATAAATTGTCATATCTGCATTTACGAATAGAACCATATCATCACCTACCAAACCCTAAAATTAGTTTTCTTTGGAAGTAAAGCAAGCACTTCTGTTGTAAGATAAGCATTAAATCCAGCACCTTCATTATAAGTAACGCTAGTACCATTTTGACTTACACTTTTTATTCCTATAGGCTTAGTTACACTCACTCTTATATTTTCAATTAATACTTTTAATGCTAATGTGAAGTTTTCACTAATGTATTCCTTAGAATATTTTTCATCAAAATAATTAAAGATGGCTAGCACCGCCATCTCATTTAATTCACTTTCAGTAAAAGCCATCTAGATCACCTCACTATTCAGTAGCAGTTGGCTTAGAATCCTTAATACTTACATATAATCCTTTTTGTTTATTATCTGGAACCCATAAATCATGAAATTTTCTATAATCCATAGCCCATGCTCTAGCTTTCTGATTAATTTCAGGTGAGAATATTCTCATGTTGTCAGTTTTTTGTACTGCAATAGGTGCTTCCATTGACATAATTTCAAAGTTAATACCTAAGCCATCATTAGCCTTTTCATATCCACCTTTTTCTTGGCCAGAAGTCTTACCATCATTGAACTTAAGCTTTGTGTACATGCATTCATCTATTACTGGAATTATTGGAACTCCATTAATAGAAGGAACTCTTGTATCAACTCCATTAATTGCAAATGTTGCAGCTGCTAATTTTTCACCATAGTAATCTTCAATAAGATCCTGAACATCATAAGTTACATAACATACAAGATTTCCTTTAAAGCCTGCTTTTCTTATTGCTTTAATGCCTGCCCTAATTTTTGATACAACTGTTGTTTTGGTTGGAGTATACCCATATTCAACCTGAGTATCATCTTTTACTCCCATAGCAATTTGTGCAATTGTTGATAATCTTGTTGCATCAATTTCAGGTACAACTTTTAATCTTTGGAATTCAGACATTACTGTTGCAGCTGTTACTGCGAATCCTGTTTCATCAACTGTAAGTTCATCAAATGAAAAACTTCTACCTCTATCATGAGTCATTGATCTTGTTTCATATTCAAAAGTAATTCCACCAGATGTAAATCCATTATCCCTATCATAATCTGCAAGTCCATCCATATTTAACTTAGGAATTTTTATTTCTTTACCACCTTTGTATTGAACCTGACCTGCATTGCTTTCCATCCATCCTGTAAGTGCTTGTTGTGCTGCTGCTTTATCTAAGTTTTTCTGAATTAATGTAGCTGTTGCAATTGTGTTTACTGCCATATTTATCACCTGTCTTTCTAAAATTTATTATTTAACACCCATAGCATTGGCAATTTGCGTATTAAGTGCATTTGTTTGTGCATCTGCTGGTGGAGTATAAGAACTTGTACCTAATTTAGCCTTTACACCACTATCAACAGCAGTATTTAAAACATTTTGCAATGTTTCAATATTTTTGTTTATTGTTTCTTCCTGTCCATCTCCATAAGCAAACTGTGCAAACTCTACAGGTAATTTCTTTTCCTTTAGAGTTGTTGAAAGTTTATTCATAGTTCTTTCTTTTGTAAGTTCAGCCTGACTATCTTCAAATTGTTTCTTTAGTTTTTCAAGTTCCTCTTGCTCTGGAGTTTTTTTCTTGTTAGTTGCTGCTTCAACTGCTTTTTTAATTTCTTCTTGCATCTTACCAGTCTTAAAAGTTTCAACCGCTTTACTTCTTATACTATCATCATGTGAAGTCATGTAAGCCTTACCGATTTCTCCCCCTAATATTCCAGTAATATCCTCTACATTTAGCTTAGATAAGTCCTTTAACCCTTTAAATTCTTCATGTCCTAAAAGAGTTTCGTTAATGTCCCCATCCTCTGCTATGTCTTTTAATAATTCGATTATTTCATTTTTTTTCATTGTTATATTCCTCCATTCCCTACAAGTCCTATGCCCCTGTAAGTATTAATATTTTGCATAAAAATAAAGCCTGTTTAACGACTATTGCTTAAAGTCACTTATTATTTAACTTCTTCATATGTTTGTTCGAATACTTCTGCTTTAACTGGATAACATTCATTATTACTATGAACAACATAGTCACCATCAGTAACCTTTTGCGCTCCCCATGATGTATTAATAGTTCCAGGTGCTCCATGATAAATTTCAGCCTTTACAGTTTCTTTTTTTCTGTACTCTTTCATTATTTCACCACCTTATAATTTTCCCATTTCTTATATGCATCTACATACATTTCTTTCTTATCACCATTATAAGTACATTCATAGTACATACCATCAAATAAAGTAGTGCTTAATAATGCTTTATTATTTTGAAGCGCTTTGCAACACCAAACCATAAACACATCATCTGCAGTAATTTCCTTTTTATCAGTTTTATCCAAATGTTCATTGGTGTATTTAACAACTTCTTCTTTACACCATCTTAAAAAATCCTGTTCATTCATCTTTCAATTCCTCCTTAAAATTTATTCAACAATATCATAATAACAATGACAACATGGATGTTTTGGTATTTCAATATGTTTTCCAAAAACAAATATCTTACCATCATTACATTTACAATCATCACAAGTGTTACAAAAAGTTGCATTATATTTAAGTTTTTTAACTCCAGTTTCCTCACAGAATCTATCAAAAGCGCTTGTATGCACCCTTGATATTTCAGTCTCAGTAAGTCTTTTGGCATTATATGCACCACTATTAAATGTATTATCAATATTCCTCTTAATTTGATTAACATTAACCTTACCCTTAACAAAATCTTGCATTTGCTTATTCATATACTTAGCGACTTCATTTTCGTTGTCCCATACTCTGATACTAAAATGCTTGCCTTTATAATGTTGCTTAACTATATCATCTATGACCTTTTTATCAGGATTATAATTATATAATCTAAATGTCCCTTTTGCTGTACTTGCCAACATCTTAGTTATAATTGCAATCTGCATTGCAGCATCTGCCTGTAGATAACTATTAATTATTCCGCTAAGCTTTTGCATCTCTTTCTGTTGTTCTGCTGCACTCATACTTATAACGTCATTTTCAATAGTGTAAATAAGCATTATATTAGCAATTTCATTAAGTATTTTACCTTTAACTGAAGATTGATGTTTAAATAACCTCTTAAGTTCCTTATCTCCATTTTTATAAAGTTGCTCCATAAAAGCTTTCTTTTGCTTTTCACTAATCCTCATTTACATCACCCTCATAATCATCAAGATTAACTTTAGGCATACTTTCTTCAGTTTCTTTCTTAATTTTTTCACCTTCTGCAACTGGATTTTCAATACGTGGCAGCCAACTTCTAAGTGTTTCTTTGCTTACAACATTACCTGCAACTAATTTACTTATCATATCAGCAATTCCTGTTTCATCTACTGGAACATTTGGTGTAAACTGTATTTTAATAGTATTTACATCATAATTTTTACTTTCAGTAAGATATAAATACTTAAATAAGCAATAAATTCTTGTATAAATAATATTCTGCATTGCCTTTTCATTCATTTTACATTTCGCTTCGAGACATTGAAGTTTACTTCTTAATGCTATTCCAGATAAATTACTTGTCATTTTTTCATTGTTATCAATATGTGAAGTTAATGTATAGATTAAATTCATAAGATCATCACGAGTATTCTTTATAAAAGTATCATTTACATTCTTAATTAACCATTCTGCATCCTGACTTGTCTTATCTCCAAAAAGTAATATACAATTATCTTTTACTACAGGAACTTTCTTTTTAGGCTTTCCTGTAAATTCATCAATAATATCATTTCCGTCTTTGTCTTTTTCATTTTCTGCTTCAATACCATACATCTTAAGAATTGCATTTCTAAAATCAGATATTTCGCATACAATATCAGACAAATTAGTTTCAAGTGCATCTTGTATTTTCTTAATAGTGTTATAAATAGTTTTATCACCTTCTTCATAACCTCTATCAATGTTGTAAGCCCTATTTCCTAGCATTCCAATGCCTACAGGGACTATTCCAAAATAATGTTCAGTCTTATCACTTATTTCCTGCCATGTTTCATCAAAATGATAAATTGCATTATTAGTATAAACATCAATATAAGTCTTTTCAGGCTCTAACTGCTTATGAAACATATGTAAGAAATACTTTGGTATTTCATTTTCAAGATACATATATCCTTCAAGTGGATTTACAACTCTATTTTTAAATCTGAATTCCTCAGGAACATACTCTTCAAGATAATTCACTTCAAAAGCCATGCCATATTTAATTAATTCAATTCCTAAATTTATGTCATGATCAGTTTTATTGTTTTTAAGATGATAATTTATATCTTTTACCACCTCAGAATTATCTTCTAGGCTAGTATACGTTACATCATTACCAAAACTGTACTGTGCTTCTTCATCAACAAGTTTTTGTATAAAATTTGTATTTACTTTTAAATTACTTCTGCCTTCTCTAGGTACAAACTTAGCCAAACTATCAGTATTCCCATAATAATATCTATTTATATCATCATAATGTCCTAATTTTACAAGATAATCTGCATAACATTTTTGTAAAAATTCAATTTCTTTTAAATCCATACTCTCACCTCTTTTCTATCTGTAGATAACACTAAAACTAGCCTTTGGTTTTATTTCTTTAAGTTTATTTTCTAATTCTGAAAGATTATCAGGGGCATCATCATGTGGACTATATTCTTGTCCTTGGAACTCCAATATTTCATCAATAGCTTTTTGACTATCTTCACAATCAGACACAATAATAATTTGTCCATTATGTATTGGATCAACAATAGTACTTATTTTTTCATCTTTATTTTTTTTCTGCATTTCATTAATCCACTCATAAGATTTACCTTTAAGAATAGGACTTTTTACAATTAATTCTTTAATTTTAACTACATCAGCACCTTGGAATGTATTTTTTTCAATATTGATATGAGTAACGTCAAGATGCTTTTCTAACATTTCAACTGCTTTCTCACAATATTGTTCAAAAGTTAATTTTTTATGTACAATATCACGTATATAAGTAAAATCATTAGTTGCTTTACTTCCTATCATCATATTAGTACTATCTGATTTCTTATTAGTAGTAGATGCTGGGTCAATACTTAGCATTGTCTTAACAAAATGATGTGCTTCAATTTCTTCACTTGTTTGTGTTCTTACAGATTTAAACCACTTTTCACCTATAGATGAAGCATCATTCATAAGTTCTGACATAAAGGCTGCTCTATTCTCCCAATATTTAACCGCCAAATCAGAAAAACAATCCCACTTCTCAGGCCACCATGTTTTAAAACTCATTTTTTCTTTATTATCTAAGTAAAATTTATATGCTTTTTCTTTTCTTTCTTCTTTATTAAATTTTTCATCAAAATAAATGTCATGGCATTGTTGCCATAAAGGTGATTCAAAAATATCCTCTACAGTTTGGTTATTTTCTAATACAATAGCTTGTCTTAAGATAGTATAGTAATCATTATTCCTACTTAATCTACTCATTAAACAGTCAATATGAAGCACTGTACCTATAGCAATTATTTTAGTAGCAGATTTAATCTTTTTGCCATTTCTATATACTGCTTTATCTCCTACTTCTTCAATTTCTTTGGTCCATTTACTATACTGTTTATCTCTTGCTGCATCAGTAAGTATATTTTTTTCATCTTGGAAGTCATCACCGATAAATACAGTCGGTCTTATTCCTCCCCAGTTTGCACCACGAACAGAAGTCCCAGAACCCACGGTCTTGATGTATGTTCCATTAGAAAATTCAACTTCATTTGCATTTACAGTATATCTCTCACCATTTTCTTTAATGCCTTTAGGTTGAATAAGCTTTCCGAATACCTTAATTATCTTCTTATTATCATTAAATACTTTCTTAATGGAATCCAAGAACTGAGTAGCATCTGTATCAGTTTTAGCACCCAATAGAGTAAACAAGGATTTTCTGTAGCAATGAAGCCATACACTTACAGCCATATCAAAAATAGTAGTCTTAGCAAATCCTCTAGGCTCAATAATTACCTGTTTATCTCTTTTATCCTCAACAAATAATTCATTAGCAACATTCCATAGTTCATAATGACCTTTAGAAAGTTGTCTATTGGTATTACTATCTTTAACTACAAATGTATTACTCATAAAGTAAAGGCAAAAGAACTCAATATCTATTTCACCTAATGCCCTTGCTAAATTATCAAGATCACTAGCATATTTATTAAGCAGTAAACTAGATGTTTTACTGTCATAATGCAAATTTAAATACTTATTCAACAAATATACTTCATATTGTACCTCTGTTTTAAATGTTAAATTATCAAAGTAAATCATCCTTGTACCTCCTTTCTATGGGTATAATAAAAGCACCTACTACTTAAGTAAGTGCCTTTTGAAAATTATATAAAATTTTTATGGAGTTCAGCGACAAGCTTGACCATATTTTGAATTTAGAACCTACCCCACCCTAGTCTAATCAATAATGTATATTAATTGCATAGAATATTAATACTTTTATCAAAATATACAAAGTTATTTCGCTAAACGTAAATTTAGTGTAAATGCTTTAAATATAACTTTGGCTCTATTGCTTACTTATAAGCTATTTATTAATTTCGCTAAATGAAATGTATATTTATAACACTATTTTTAATAGTATTTTATGTATAAATATTAATATCATTTAGCTTTTTCTAATGGTAATTCAACAACATTATTATCCTCTTTTATACTATTAATCATATCATCTATATCTACTGATTTATTATTGCCTGTAGATGTATCTGTATTCTGCTCTATCTTAGTTGTAGTATTACCAAGTACTCTATCAACCAAGTACTGATTAGCCTTTAAGCGTGTCTCTTCCTTTATCTTAGGGTTGTTAGCTATCTCAACGATATTATCTATAGCATTGCCCAGCTTATGCTTAAGAAGACTTTGTGATTCTCTTAATAAATCATTTTCAAAAAGCTCTGCACGTTTCTGACACTCAGCCTTAAATTCAGTATCCTTTAACCATCTATATAATGTTCTTTCACCAACACCTATTATTTTTGCTATTTCTTCCCTAGTTTTAAGGCCTTCAACTAAATAATTAATAGCTTCACTTTTCTGTTTATCAATCAAGTTTATCACCTTCTTTACTTAAATAATTAATTGTCAGTATGGCAGAATGTTTTATTTAATGTCAACACATATATGCCATTATTTTATTCTTATTTGTCCCATAGACAAGACTTAATCCATTTAATGATAAATTATTCATTAATGAAAAAAATACTCTCTAATCGCCTTTAAATACACTTATAACAAAAAGCAGCTAAATAAATTAATACTTAGCTGCTTTAAATATATTAGGTGGTAATTTAAAAGGGGCAAGAATTATGTTTAGGAGCTCTTAACTAACTCTTTCAACAATATCATTATAACTCTTTATTTAATCAAAAATATGTTAAATAACTGTTTTATAACTGGCTTAAATCTGTATTATAACTGTGTCTTAACAGTTTATTATGGATAGATAAGTGTACTTAACTTATTAATAATCTTATTACGTATTTTAGTACAATAATCTTTATCAAATCCTAGTTCTTGCCCTACTGATATCCATGTCCTTTTATCTCTACCAAAGTATCTTAAATCAACTAACTTATATTCATCAGTAGTTAATTGTTCTAGTGCTCCATCAATTTTTATTTTTAAGTTCTGGTTATACTTCAATTTGCTTTTCAGAACATCTATCTGCTGCTTAATAGTTTCTTCCCTTTTAACTACTTCATTTTCTACTACTGAATTAAATGCATTAGTTGGACTTGATTTTTCATCATAACTGATTGCTTTTACTGTAATATCATTTTCTAGATCATCTATATCAATTTCAATATTCTTAATTTTAACTGCAAGACTTTTATAATTATAAAGAGTTGCTTCTGTTTTCTTAAACTTATCTTCCAAGCATATCACCTTCCATATGTTTGATTTCCGCTTTTAATTGTTTCTTTTCATCATATAATGGTTTTAAGTTTATAGCATATTTACATCTAAATGCTTTTTTTATTTGCAAATCTATTTCTTTTAATCTATCTTTTTTTATCTGGAGCATATCAAATTTCATTAATTCACCTCATTTTATCTAGGTTACATTTTATTTGTAACCACTCAATACTAGTAATATCAATACATTGAACTATGGTTACAAAAGTTACACTTTATAAATTCTATGTGTGCAACTTTATATAACATGTATATCTCTTATATATATAATATATATATTTATATT
>PPYE01432998.1_pt1 | contig 23206 bp, 22 predicted proteins | sample 1559881 | NCBI WGS metagenome assembly PPYE01 (sample SAMN08240022, study PRJNA423297) | Human gut metagenome, whole genome shotgun sequencing project. | reverse complement strand
GCCAGGATCAAACTCTCTAAAATTTCTATTAAAACGCCTTCCGGCGCCCTAATCAATTTCAGAGCTTCTCTCGCTCATTGAAACACTTGCGTGTTTCGCGTCTCTTTTTCTCCGGGGCTGACGCTCTCCCCTCGCTCGTCCAGCTCTCCGCCAGACTCGCTTCTAAAGGAATTACGGGTCTCTTTTCTTCTTCACGTTGTTTAATTTTCAAGGTCCTGAGCCGCCGTCAATTTTTAATGAATTTCTCCAAACATCGCTGTTTAAAATTGTTCACTGTGCAAGGATTTTTTCCCTGCCGTTCTCGACGGCTTTACTATAATACCAAATACAGATATCTTTGTCAACACTTTTTTGCAAAAAAAATGGCAAAAACCTTTCTTTTTTTTGATTCAGAAGAATATTGGGCGTTTCTCACAATATCTTGTGACAGTCGGGCGGAAAAGCCCTATTTATCACCATCCTTTTGGAAAAATCAATGTATAGATATTGAGCTTTGGCGCAAAATAGTTCTAATCAAAATCATGTGAACTTTGGAGGATTGCCATGAAAGCAACCGATATTGGAAAATACCTGTGGCGTATTTTCGTGATTCTTCTTCTAAATATTTTAGTTATCGTCATGGTCAGCGGCTATGAGCCCTTCGCCTCCTTCGCTTCCCAGGGCGCCTCAGAGGACTCCGCTCAGGAGGTTCTTTCCAAATACGGCTCCCAAGGCGAGGAGGTTCGCCAGATTCAAACCAAGCTGAAGGAGCTGGGCCTGTATACAGGCAGCATAGACGGCATCTATGGCAGCGGCACCAAAAACGCCGTGATTCAGTTCCAAAAGCAGCAGGGCCTTGACCCTGACGGCATCGCCGGCACCAAAACCCTGACAGCCCTGGGTCTTGCCCAAAGCGGCGGCAACGGGCAGTTCAGTGACAGCGACGTAGCGCTGCTGGCTCGGACCATATCCGCCGAGGCCAGGGGCGAGCCTTATACCGGACAAGTGGCCGTAGGCGCGGTAATCCTGAACCGGATTGAGCATCCCTCTTTTCCCGACACTCTTGCCGGTGTAATCTATCAGCCCGGCGCCTTTTCCTGCCTGAACGACGGTCAATTCAACGAGCCTGTTGCGGATTCCGCCAAACGGGCCGCCCAGGACGCTATCAACGGCTGGGATCCCTCCGGCGGCGCCATCTACTATTTCAATCCCAAAACCGCCACCAACAAGTGGATCTGGTCCAGGCCCGCCATTACCACCATCGGGAACCACCGGTTCTGCTCGTAGCCTATGCTCCCGGTCTTGTCCTTTGCGGGGCTGCTTGCTTCATTATATATGTATAAAGCTAAGGGATTTCTGTTTTCTATCTTTCTCATAAGCTTTCTTGCCGTTAACCGAAGCTATTCCCAGCAGAAAAGCCTGGCACCATTAGGTGCCAGGCTTTTGTATTCGCCCCAAAAAGCGAGTCATTGAAAGAACCGCAGAGATTCACCCGAGCCCTTTTAGTGGAACTCATTAAAAGCCTTAACGATTTCTTCCTTGCGCTGCTTATTGGCCTCATCCTCAGATACGTCGCCGTAGCTCATCATATACTTGCCGTTGTCGGACAGCATAGCGTTGATCTGATTATCCAGCATCGTATAATGGCCCTCAGCCTTAACCGCGCTTACTGTACTGGAGCCGTGGGAATCCAGATTCTCGGTATCGAACTCATACAGCTCGATGATATAGTTCCCGCCGTTGATGGTAGCTTCGTATTTATAGCCGGCCTTCGCGCCGATCACGTCGGCGTACATATCCTTTTTGCTTTCCTTGTTGACAAAGCCCTTGTCTTCAAAATATTTGCAAAGGCCATCCAGGTTGGCTTCATAATCGTCAGGATCCAGATTCGCCTGAGACGAGGTTTCCGCCGCCTGGCTTTGGTTCTCCGCCGCCTGAGAGCTGGACTGATAACCGGGACCACCCACATCGCCGGCGCCGCATCCGGTCAAAGCAGTGAAAGAAAGGGCACAGGCCATTACAATTAGAAATAATTTTTTCATTTTATCCTCCGGGTATTTCATTATTTTCCTGTAATTTCTCGGCAAGCTTTTAACGGCAAGCCTTACTGATATAGTATTATAGCCTATTTCCCGGGAAGATTCAACCGCCGCCCGCAACTTATTTCCCGCCTCTTCTGCGAAAAGCAATTCACGCGCCGCGGTGACAGGCCGGTTATTTTAAAAAGGTTTTATAGTCCTCATAATTCCGGCGCAGCAGCTCCGGGGTATTCAGGCCATAGGGGCAATGCCGCACGCAATGGCCGCAATGGATGCAGTTTTCAATCTTTTTCATTTTTTCCTGCCATTCCTCCGTCAGCCAGGCGGCAGAGGGGGCGCGGCGCAGCATCAGGGACATTCGGGCGGCGTTGTTGATTTCGATTCCGGCCGGACAGGGCATACAATAGCCGCAGCCCCGGCAGAAATTGCCGGAAAGCTCCTTTCGGTCCTTGGCGATCTTATCCTTCCGCTCCTGGGTAAGCACCGGCTCGTTTTCCTGGTAGGAAAGGAATTCATCCAGCTCCTCCTCCCGCTGGACCCCCCAAATCGGCAGTACGCTGTCAAACTGGTTCAGATAGGCGTAAGCGGCGGCGGAATCTGTAATCAGCCCGCCGGAGAGGGCCTTCATGGCGATAAAGCCCAGGTTTCTTTCCTTGCACAGCCGGACGATCTCCAGCTCCTGCTCTCCGGACAGATAGCAGAAGGGAAACTGTATCGTATCGTACAGGCCGGACTGGATGGCCTCAACCGCCACATGATACCGGTGGTTGGTCAGCCCGATAAACCGGATTTTCCCCTGGCGCCTGGCTTCCTCCATCGCCTCGTAAAGCCCGGTGCCATCCCCCGGCTTCGGGCAGAAGGCCGGGTTGTGAAACTGGAGGATATCCACATAGTCTGTTTTCATCAGCCGCAGACTGGTTTCCAGATCCTTCCAAAAGCCCTCCGCCGTCGTGGACGGGGTTTTGGTGGCGATAGTGATCCGGCCGCGCACGTCGCTGAGAGAATAACCGATTTTTTCCTCGCTGTCGGAATAGCTTCGGGCGGTGTCAAAAAAATCGATCCCGTTGTCATAGGCCTTCCGCAGGATCGTCCTCGCCTGGTCGAAGCCGACCCGCTGCACCGGCAGCGCGCCAAAGCCGTTTTTGTTGGCGGTGATCCCTGTTCTTCCCAAAGTAACCTTGGTCATACAAAGCATCTTCCTTTCCTTTTCTTTCGCATTGCTTTTGAATCTTATAGGATGCCGTTTCCGGCGGTTATGTTCGGTGGTTCAGACCGCGGTTAATACTTATAGTATATATTATTAAATTCTATACTTATTTTTAGCTGCTTTTCTGTGCTGGAAAATCAAAAAAGCGGTTAACCGCTTTTTCCTTCTCTCCCCTTAAAGGCCGTCTCTTTACAGGCTGAAAGCCCCCGGTAGACGTATGTTCTATCACCACAAGGACAGGCACAGAGCCAGGGAAGTTAAAACTGCCAGTCCCGCAAGATTCAGGCCGGTAAACACGCCAAGATACCGCAGGGGCTTCGCGCCTTCCAGGCGGAGATAATACCGAAACGAGATCAGGCTGGCCAGGGAAGCGATCAGCGTGCCCAGGCCCCCCAGATTGGTTCCCACCAGCAGTCCCTGGCCATCCTGGGTAAAACCGGAAAGCAGCACCGCCGCCGGAACATTGCTGATGACCTGGCTGGCCAGCAGGCTGGTCAGCATGGCGCTTCTCTCCAGCAGGCTGTTTAAAAACTCACGCACCGCGCCGATATTCCCCATATTCCCGGCGAACACAAAAAAGCACAAAAAGGTCAGCAGCAAGCCGTAGTCGATCCGTGCGAACAGCGGGCGGTCCCACAAAAGAAGAGCTATGACTACGGCGCCCAGCGCCCAAGGGTAGGGCAGCGCCCGGAACACGCCCAGCAGCGACAGGGCGAACAGCCCGCAGAACAGGCACAGCTTTTTCGGATGCTTTATGGTTTCCCGGGCGGAAAATTCCACCTGGATGGTTTCGTTTTTCACCAGCAGAGCGGCGGCGGCCAAGCATACCAGGCTGGCCAGCACAAAAGGAAGCATCAGCCTGAAATAGCCTCCGGCGGACAGATGGAATTTTTCATAAAGGAACAGGCTCTGGGGATTTCCCACCGGCGCGGCCATGCTGCCCAAATTGGCGGCGATGGTCTGAAGGACGATGAGATAAATCAGATACTGCCGCCGCTGGATCATTGACAGCACCACAATGGTAAAGGGGACAAAGGTGATCAAGGCCACGTCGTTGGTAATGAGCATGGAGGCGAAAAAGGGAAGCAGAACCAAAATCAGGCTCAAAAGCCCCATCCGTTTGCGTCCCGTAAGAAGCCTTTGGCAGAACACGGCGAAGACATTGCACTCCTGCAGCCCGGCCACCACCGCCATCAGGCAGAACAAAAGGCTCAGAACCTTCCAATCAAAATATGCGCCATAGGCCTCGGAGGGAGGCACGAACGCCATAGACGCCGCGGCGCAGACAAAGGAAATTACCAGCACAGGCTCCCGCCGAAAAAAACCGATTGCTTTTTGCTTTGCCCCGGCCGCCAAGCCATCCCCCTCCTTTCTTTCATTGATTTCCGCTGCTTGCCCGCATCATGAATTATTTTCCATTGCTTTTTCATTTTGCTTTTTCGAAAATACAGCCGCGCCGGCCCTTCTCCGTATGCTTCCGTAAAGCCTTCTGCTCTGGAACCAGCGCCCGGTATCCGGGGGTTCAGCCCCTTTTCTTTAGATAAGCGGATGAAATTAATCCGCCGCAGCCAGGGAAGCGTCTCTTTCCGGCTGCTTTTCTTTGCCGCCGATCGTCTCGCAGCACCGGATCAGAAGCTCGCATTTTTCCTCCGCGGTCAAATCGGAAGTCCCGCGGGCCTGGACCCGCGAAAGAAACCGGGCGTTGTTAAGCCTGGCGCGGCTTTCCTCCCACACTGTCATATAATCCTTATAAATCAGCCCGTAAAGCTCCTTTTGCGGGTCGTTGATATCCAGGGAGAAAAAATCCTTCGCCGTGATCCGACCGTTATTTTTATCCAAGCAATGAAGATACGGCCCCGTGATAAACCGGTCGTCTATTTTATAGGTATCGTTGAATATCGGCTTTTCCGTGAACCGGATTTCCAGGTTCGTCCCGTAATTTTCGGCGCAGCTGCAGAGATCGGAAAAAATCTTGATATAATTGTCCGACACATCCTCTGTGCCGTATACCAGCTGGTAGGTCCTGCTCCAGGGCGGCACCGCCAGCACCCGAACTCTAAGGCCCTTCGTCTCGGCGCAGGCCTGGCAGAGCGCTCTGCGAAAGGACTTTTTTCCTGTCATAATCAGCCGGTAGCCGGTGATCCAGATTTCATTCCGGCATTTGGGGATCAGCAGCTCCAAAAGCTCATCCTTATGGAACCGCAGGTTCTCAATCCCAAAGCTTTTTAAATTATTGATATACTCGTCGTTCTGGGATTCCTTATATTTCAGTAAGGTATCCGAAAGCAGGCACAGCGCCGACGCGATCAATGAGGTAGCGAAGGCGATGGAAAGCTCATGGAGAACGCCGCCGTCGGTCAAGGACCAGGCCGTCACAAAGGCAGCGGTGAGCACGACCAGGAGCAATAAAAACAGAAAGTTTCCGGTAAGCCGGTATTGTTTCATCACCTGCCGGCTTTTTTCGCCACCGGTCCGTGATAATAATAAATGGTATCGATTCCCGGGCCCCGGTCATCCTCCAGACGGCAGTGCTCGTAAAACTTCAGGGATGACAAAATCCGGATATGGGACAGATTAGTAGACCAGGTCCGGGTAAACACATTGCCCCAGCCGAATTTTTTAAACAGGTGGTGATAAAAGCCGTTGGTGATGCCGTGGCGGCGGTAATGGGGATGGACGATCACCGTGGTGACATAGACGTTTGGAGAATGGGAGGGCGGAATTTCCTCGCAGACATAGTTTTTCTTTAGGGACATAAAGCCCACTACCCGGCCGTCGTCAACCGCCAGAAACGCCGGCTGATGCTGGATATTCTCAAAATAAGCCACAGGCCCTTCCCTTTTCCCTCCCTGAGGGCCCAGGTTGCTCTGAATCGTCGAGCTCCGGGCGGAAAGAGGAGGGATAAATTCCTGGTCGCACAGCGACAGCAGCTCCATAATATCCGCCAGGTAAGCCTCCTTGGTAACGCGCTCAAAATATTTGATCTTCATAGCGGGCCTCCAAAACGCTTGATCTTCTCTCCCATTATAGCACAAGTCTTCCTCCGCATCCCCTGGTATCTTACAGAAATTAAGAAAAATTTTATACGCTTCCGCCCGCTCCCGAAGGGCTCCTCCCCCTTTCTGCTGAAAATTCAGCTTTGCCAAGCCATAACCTGCCTAAAAAACGGGAGAGCGCAAGGCTGCGCTCTCCCGTTTTTCGCTATATCCTTAAGTAAAATAAAAAATCCCCAGGCTTTGCTGAAGAGAAACAGCCTTCGCTTCCAATACGGACGGAATCGGACCTTCGCACAAAGGCTTGGGAGGCCGCAAGGACTTTGAAAGCAGCTTACGGTCTCGGCAGGCGGCACAAAAAAGAAGGGCCTGCGCCGCTTAAAAAGCCTGTTCTCCTCAAGCTCTTTCCGAGATGATACCATATCAGAGGGCATATCCTTCAGCCCTAAGGCCGGATCTGTAAGTCTCCGGAATTCCGTTCATTTCTTCTGCACGTACTTGCGGTACAGCGGCAGATAAACCTCCTGGTCCCGCGGGACGCATCCGGTGGTGGTATGGCCGATTTGAATCAGGTCGTAGCATTTATCACAGGTCAGGCAGCATTTATTCCGCTGCATCCCCTTACCGCACAAAATATCTTTCGCAAAATCCGGATAGGCAAAGGCCTGGCGGCCGAAGCCCGCAATGTCAAACCATCCTTGCTCGATGCCGCCGGCGCCTACATTGGCCCCAAACTGCTCCAGCCAGGTCAGGCCGGTGCACATAAAGATACCGCCCGGCGTCTGAGCCTTGATGTCCCTGGTGGCCTTCAGCAGATCATGCACGCCCGCATAGGGGGTGATCGGCTGGTCGTCGTGCTCCGCCATCAGGCCCGTTCCATAAGGCCGGTACCGGGGCATCATTGTTGAAAGGTTTATCAGCTTCACGCCTCTTTCCACCAGCATGTTGCAGAGCTTTACCGGCTCGGTTAGATCCGGCTCCATGACCCCCTCCTTCTTTACCATTCCCCAGCCATAGGGATAGGGTACGCAGTCATAGGCATTGAGGCGCACGCAGATTTCTATTCCGCCGCCTACCCGTCTGCGGATGCCGTCGATAATATCGAACAGGGCCCGCGTGCGGTTTTCAAAGCTGCCGCCGAATTTTCCCGGACGGGTAAAGGCGCTCAGAAGCTCCCGCAGGATATACTCATGGCACACCTTAACATCCACGCAGTCAAAGCCCGCTTCTGCGGCCAGCTCCGCCCCGTGGATAAAGCCCTCGATGATCTCCTCAATTTTTTCATCGGTGGCGATCTCAATTTTTCCGCAGCTGCCGTCAATGGAGGTATGGTCATCCATATAAGGGTTTTCGCACACCGCCAGAGGCGTAGGCTCCCAGTTTTTATTATTGGAGCGCCTGCCGGAATGGGTAAGCTGCAGGACGTTATAAGGCTTATGCCCCATAGATTCCCACGCGGCCTGGTCGGATTCCCGGATGAGCCGGCCAATTTCCCCTACCGTCTCCTCATTGATGACCATTTGCAGCGGGTTGCACCGACCGTCGTCGGAAATCGCGATGGACTCATACCAAATCAGTCCCGCGCCGCCGGAGGCATACCGATGGTAACGGCGGAAGATCAGGTCTGACGGCGCGCCGCTGGGCAGTCCGTCAAAGCCCTCCAGAGGCTGGATTCCCAGCCGGTTGGGAACGGTTTTTCCATACAGCTCAAAGGGCTGGGCCAGAACGCTCAGGTCCTGCGATACCGGGAAATCAAGCCCATCCGCCCCCAGGATTCTCGAAAAATCCTCTACGGAATGCATTTGGCCGAAACGGTACTTTTTTTCAACTTTTTTCATCTCTAGCTACCACCTTTATGTTATTTGTTACCGGCGTTGATCGGGTCAAAGACCTCCCGGTTGATATAGTCTAGGCACTGGGGCGCCGCAGCCTCATAATCCTGAAGATAGATGTCCAGGGAAACCGGCCCGTCATAGCAGGTATCCTTTAATTTCTGATACACCGCCCGCAGGTCGATCTCCCCCTCCCAGGGCAGCTTATGGCAGTGCTCTCCCATGCACATATTATCGATGTGAGAGTACACAATGAAATCCTTCGAACGGTCGATGGCGGCTTCGATATCAACCTCGCTCAGATAAATATGCCCCACGTCGAAATTAAGCTTCAGCGCCGGGCTTCCCACCTTTTCCGCTACATGGAAAAAGATTTTCAGGCTATGGATCAGCTGGTTGGGCTCCACCTCGATGGCAAGCCGCACACCGCTGTCCTCCGCGATTTTGCAAAGCTCCCGTGTGCGTTCGATCAGCTGGGCGTAAACTTCCTTTTCGTTCAGCTCCCGTATCTCAAAGGGCATAAAGGTGGACAATATTACTGTATTCGAGACCGTATGGTATTTGGGCGCCGCTTTTAAAAGACGCTTTTCAATTTCATAGGTATCGTCGTCGTTCACATAATTTTGATGGCAGGCCAGAGCAGTGATCGGAAAATCCAGTTCCCGGCTCACCTCGTTGACCTTTTCGATCACATAATCATCCAGATAATTTACATCCAGCCAGGTGCCCATACCGTGCTGCAGGCTCAGCTCTAAACCTCCGTAGCCCATTTTATGAAACATGCGCATGGTATCGATCAGCGACCGGTTTTTTATAATATGACTTCTTCCCGCCAGATACATAGCAAACCTCCTACAAAATAATGGCGGCCGGGCGTGTCTGTTTTACCGTCCCGGCCGTTTGTCCCGGCCGGTCTGTCAGCCCTTCACCGCGCCCGACGTGAGGCCTTGGATAAAGTAACGCTGCAGATAAATGAAAATAGCGATCAGCGGCACGACGATGATGGTGATGGCCGCGGCAAAGGGCCCCCACTCAATGCCGTACTCGCCCCGGAAATACAATAGTCCCACCGGGATCGTCTGAATCTTGGTGGAGGACGAGGAGGCGATGCTGGCCCACATGTATTCGCCCCAGGTGCCGATGAAATTGAACACCATTACTGTAGCGACGGCGGGCCGCACCAAGGGCAGAATCACTTTGAAGAACAGCCGCACCTCGCCGCTGCCATCCACCCGGGCTGCCTCCATCAGCTCCGAGGGGATGGAATCGAAGAAATTTTTAAATATATAAATGCTGAAGGGAATATGCCAGGTAAGATAAGGCAAAATCAGCATCCAAAGAGACCCGCTCAGCTTCATGTCGATCATCTGCATATAGAGAGGAATATAGACCGCCACACCGGGCACGAAGTTCAGGGTCATCAGCGCGGTAATAATGGCCTTAGCGCCCGGGATATGCATTTTAGAAAGAGCATAGCCTCCTAAAGCGGTAAACAGCACCGAGCCGATGACCGCAGCAACCGTTACGACAATGCTGTTAAAGGCGTAGAGGCCGATCTTGCCCTCCACCCAGGCCGCCGCGTAATTCTCAAAGCGCCACACCTGGGGCAGGCCGAAAATATTGCTGTAAAACTCCTGGTTGTTTTTAAAGGAAACCAACACGATGAAAATCAGCGGGTACACAACCGTCAGAGACAGCAGAATGATGATCACCCGGGAAATAATTTTTAACGAGGTGCTTTGGGAATAGGGCGTTGGCGCGGCGGCGCGCTTCTTTGCTTTAATACTCATAATTTTCACCTCGGAACACGGTGCGCAGCACGATATTAAAAATCAGCACCACAATGATAAACGCGATACACATGGCGCTGGCATAGCCGAAGTTAGAATAGGTAAAGGCGTTCTCAATGATCCACATGGGCAGCACTACCGTTTGCCTGGAAGGGCCGCCGCCTGTCAGAGATACCACGGAGTCGTAAATTTTCAAGCCGTTGAGCAGGGTGAACATGGTGGCCAGCTCGATCTGCGGCTTGATCAGCGGCAGCAGAATCCGGGTAAAGATCCTGCCGTCTCCCGCCCCATCCAGACGGGCGGATTCAATCAGCTCATTGGAAATTCCCTGCAGCCCGGCAAAGCATAATATCATGGTCAGGCCGAACTGCCGCCAGGTCTGTACGATCACAACCGTGGGCTTGACCGTGTTCATGTTGGCCAGCCAGGCGGTCGTCCATTCCTCCAGGCCTACCGCCTTCAAAATGTTATTGAGCAGGCCGATGTCCTCTGTAAAGACAAACAGGAACAGCAGGCCGGTGATGGTAGGCGCGATCATATTCGGCGCGAATAAAACCGTGCGGAATACCTGCCCCTCCATTTTTCTCATATAAAGGATCAGCCAGGCCGTCAAAACGCCGAGCACCACGCTGATGATTCCGGAAAACACCGCGAAATACAAGGTGTTCCCCAAAGATGACCAAAAGGTTTTGTCCGCGAAAAGGTCCTGATAATTTTTTACGCCGTTGAGCACAACTTCTCCAAACCCGCTCCAGCTTGAAAATGAAAGATAAGCCGTGCGGCAGAGGGGATATGCCATAAACACCAGGTACGCGGCGACAGCGGGCAGCAAAAAGCACACGCCGATCAGCACATACCTGCGCTCCACAGATTTCTTCTTCATCGTTTTACCCCTTCCTTCACAAAGGCGGCGGAGCTCCTGCTAAGGGTTGAGGGCGCGCACGGCGCCCTCAACTGCAATTGCTGAGCGTTAACAGGATTACTGAGCCTCGCCTGCCGCCAAACGGATCCGTTCCATTTCCTCCAGCGTCTGGTCGATGGTCATTGTTCCACTGCAAGGCGCCGCGAAGATCTGCTGCTTGATAAAGTTCTGCATTTCCGAGCTGGTGCGGCAGGGATTGACGCCGGCCTGCAGCCGTCCGCTGTCCAGCTCTGCCATAACCTCCTCAAGCAGAGGATCTACGTTTTCAAAGGTATAGGAGGTCATCGAAGGGGTTTGCCCACTATCGACAATCGTCTGCTGGATTTCATGGCCCAATATGATCTCAAGGAAGGCCAGGCCCGTATTAATCTGCTCCTCGCTGGCGTTGGAGGGGATAAAAAACACGTCGGGCTCGATATTGTCAATGGAGGTAATCCCTGCCTCAGAGGTAGGCTTCATAAAGGTGCCGATTTCAAAATCGCAGGAATTTTTCAGAACCTCCAGCGCGCCGCTGTAGATAAAGGTGCAGGCGGCCCGGCCCTGTGAAAAGGCCGCGTTGGCGTCATCCTGGGTTACATTAATGCCGCCGTCGCCTGGATACCAGTAGCCAGCCTCATACCAAGCCTGTACCTGCTCGATGCATCCGCGGATCACTTCGCCGGCCTCAGTACCCGGAAGCACGGAAACCGTGCCGTCGGCAACGCCGTAGGCCGTCCCCTCGCCTACCTTAGCGTCCAGCTCGCCGTAGGTCATGCCGTAAAGGCAGTCCTGCATAGTGGCCGAGTTGGTGGAAAATCCGAAAATGTCATCCGCCTTCAGGGTTTCAAAAATTGCGGTCATTTCGTCCCAGGTTTCCGGCTCTTCAAAGCCGTACTCGTCAAACATTGTCTTATTGTAGAAGGTAGTGTGGTAAACTGTCTTCATGGGCAGCGCGTAGATCTCGCCGTTCTCTCCCAGGCAAGGCTCCAGCATCCCCTCGTTCACATTGCTCACGATTTCCTCGCTGATTTTGCCCTTCAGGTCAAGGTTCATGCCGATATCATAGAAGGAATTGACCCGGGTTCCCCAGTAATAGCCGATTGTGGGAGGATCGCCGGCGGAAATCGCCGTTTTGATCACCTGCTCGCGGGTGCTGTTATCGCATGGAATATACTCCACCTCGATCTCCGGATGCTCGGCCTGGAGCTTTTCCACGCCCGCCACGATAAACGCGTCCGGATCTCCGGTAACGCCGGAAATGGTCAGCTTTCCATAGGTCTTGTCCTCCGCCTCGGAGGCGCCGCCGGCAGACGCCGCGGATGAAGGATCCGCGCCTGCGGGAGTGCTTTCAGAGGAACCGTCCCCGCCCGCGCAGGCGGTCAGGGCCGACACCATCGCCAGTGCCAAAAGAACGCTGATTGTTTTTCTCAACATAGGGATACTCCTTTCTCTTTTTCCGTTTCTTCTATCATCAGCCATCCGGCTAACAATCCATGGAAAGCTTTTTCACGCGCCGCAGCGCCTCCATGACCTGCGGATCAACGGGAGCCTCCACGCTGCCCATGCCCGCCGCCAGCTGCTCATCGTTGTCAAAGGACGCGATCGGCACCGACGGGAACGGATGCCCCTCCATTAAATACCGCAGGGCGTAGTCCATCATAGAACACTCACCGTCTCCACACGCCTTCTTCAAAAGGCTGAAAATCTGATCGTTAGCTTCTCCGTCGTATACGTCCGTCACGCTTTTCGGCAGAGCCTCACCCGCCGCCCGGCGGGTAAAATACCCCTTGGCCACTGACATATAGGCCATAGCGTTCAGCCCGGCACGCCCCTGATAACTGTAGGTTTCCTGGTCCATCAGCACAAAGGACTGGTCCGCCAGTCCGCTGAAATTTACATCCGCCAGGCTCCACATCAGTTGGTTGCAGACAAAGCCCTGCAGCCCGTGCTCCTTTGCGTAGGCGTTTGCCTCCATCACCCGGGAAAGCTTCCAGTTGGAACAGCCGTAATAGCGGATTTTCCCAGCCTTCACCTGCTTCTCCAGAAATTCCACGATTTCTCCCGCCGGGCGCCTGGGGTCATCCCGGTGGAGAAAATAAAGATCCACGTAATCGGTATGCAGCAGCTCCAGGCTGCTGTTTAGATCTTCTTCGATTTCCGCGTCGCTGCACCGGGGGATCTGCATCGTTTGCATTCGGGGATGGGCCCCCTTGGTGGAGATCACCAGCCGGTCCCTTTCCGGAAACTCCTTGAGCCATTTTCCAATAGCGGTTTCCGACAGCGGCCCCATGCCGGGCTCCCAGTCACCGTAGATATGGGCGGTATCGATGAAGTTCCCTCCCAGTTCCACATACCTGCTCAGCTGGTGAATCGCTTCCTTTTCCGGCATGGCGCTGCCGTAGTTCACCGTGCCCAGGCATAAAGGAGCGACGGAAAGCTCTGTGTTTAAAAATTTTATTTTTTTCATTTCTTTTCCTCCCTTCCAACGAAACCAATTGAAAAAAATGTGTTTTGACCGAAATCTATCTATTCCGCCAAAGGCGGCAATGCTGCCTGCGGTTGTTGCTCGCAAAAATCTTATTGACTTCTGAAAAAGTATAAATATTTTTCTGCAAACGCTTCTTTCGGCGTCTCACTCTGTCCCTAATTCTAAACATTTATAGAATCAGCAGATTGGTGAAAAAATCAATAAAAAAGCTGTTATTTTGCGTTTTAATCAAAATAACAGCCGGTTTGGCGCCGTTTATAAATGTTTAGAATTTCGCACAAATTTATTTTGTATAAACCCCTTCAACTTATCAGTTATCAGACAAGTTGAAGTAAAATGATTCCCTTGATTTTATCCCGGGGAAAGGATTATGGATGATCCCTTCCCCAAAAGCCAGCGGCGTATTTCGCTACGCCTTCTCCGGTTCCAGCCAGTCCTTCATCCGCTGGAGCAGCATGTCGTAATGCTCCACCATGATTCGTACCGCCCGTTCCGTTTCCCGCGCCCGGAGTGCTTCAAAGCATTCCTCATGCTGCTGCATGCTCCTTTTGCTGCCGTGAAAGGCAACGATATCCCGCAGATAAACATGAAGCAGATTTTCCACAATTTCTATCGCTTTGATAAACAGCGGATTCCCCGTAAGCTGGGCCAAATAGCTGTGGTAGCCCATATCAAAATGAAAATAAGACTCATAGTCCCCCGCAAAGCGCATCTGCTCCAAATAATCGGAAAGCCGGGCAATTTCTTCATCACTGGCACACTGGGACACGATCCGCACACATTCTACCTGTATGCTTTTAGTAAACTCAAGAATGCTGATACTGTCGCCGCCGCTGAGCATCAGAGAGGGAATCAACAGATTCAAATAGAAGCTGGTATCAACCTGCTCCACGTAGGTACCCTTTCCCTGCCGGGAGCGAACAATTCCCAGCGCGCTAAGCCTTTGCACCGCTTGACGCACTGTGCTGCGGCTTACAGAAAAAGCCTCTCGAAGCTCGTTCTCCGAAGGGATCATCTCACCCTTTTTCCAATCGCCCTCGATAATCATATTCAGCATTTTTTCGAATACCTCATCGGCAACGTTCTTCTTTTCAATTGGTTGAATCATTTTTTCCCCTTATTCATTCACACTTATCGGTTGTCTGACAACTTATATTATAATAACCTATTTCTGCTTTGTCAACCAGCCGTCTTAACAAATCAAGAATCAAAACTTTTACATATTATACAAAAATAGACTTTATCTTTTCAAAAATCAAATCATTATTTTTTAAAGGCAGCGCTCTCCTTCCTCATGCTGCTTAAATCGGCTGTCAATCAGCAAGAAAAGGAAGCAGGCTGTTTCCCTATTTTCTTAAAGGCCTATTATAATGGAACTGCGAAAGCCTTCCGGGGTGGATGAGTAAAAAATACGGAGCAAGCTTTCCAGAGCCTATCCGACAGATGCTAAAAAGTAATTCTTAACCATTGGTTGGATGCGGCAATAAAAATTTCGTAAAAAGAGTCCTGCGCATATTGCGTCCAGTCTTAACCAAGCATGCGGCACCAGAGAAATTGATACCCTTTGGCCGCAGAAATCAAGATTTAAAATAAAAAAACTGCGGCCGCAAATTGCTGACCGCAGATCTGGTGGACGCAGGGGGACTCGAACCCTCGACCTCTCGCGTGTGAGTTAAATACCGTTATGTTTCTTTTTTGTCTTTAAGGTCTTTAAGAACGATTTTATACTCGTCACATAGCGGCACCGTATCGTCTTTAACATTAAAACGCCTGTATAAATTACTCACATAAGTTTGAAGCTTTGCAATAGAAACCTGCTCAAATTCTTTTGTTAGGTGAGTATAAACGACAAGCGTTGTTCTGGGATCTTCATGGCCTAACAATTTAGCGGCGTTAAGAATATCAACTCCCGAAACATATAGAATAGTCGCGTATGTATGCCGCAGCATATGAGGAGTAATATTGTCAATTCTCTTTTTCATTCCCTGGGGCCGAAACTTATTGTATTCTACCCCGGCTAGCTTCCAGCTCGTAACATTCAAATCAGTCTGAAAGCTTTTCCACATAGATCGCCAAGAGGATAATGTGTGCATAGAGCCGTCCAGCTTGCTACAAACAAACTCACTTTTTGATGTTTTTCTGGCTAATTCCACTTCAACAATAAGTTCTTTAGGAACACTTATAACTCGTCCTTCCCTATTGGTTTTTGTTCCTTCTTTTACCATTAGCTTATTTGTATTTTGGGCTTCTACTGACTTACTGATCCGAAGCTTATAATCTTTATAATCAAAATCCGTCCACTTTAAAGGGATCAGCTCACCCCGGCGCAATCCGGCAAAAATCATAATAAGCGCCGCCAATCTTGCCCGATGGGACGTTGCCATAATTAAATACAACTCGTCCTCTGTAATTGCTCGTCTTTGCTTTTTAGGAGCATTTCTTGGTATTGCTCTTTTTGCTGGATTGCTTATATGCAATCCGTCGTTTTCTCTTGCAAAATCAAATATGTGGATTGTAGTATTTCGGATATCTAACAAATACTTTCGACTAGTTGGCTTGTGCGTATTAGGATTTTCCCGTACTAAACTAGCGAACATGAAATCAATCTGCATGGGTTTAATTCCGTTTATTTCGTAATCTCCTATATATCTTAAAATCAATTTAAGTTGATAATAAAGATTTTTAGCCTGAGATCGTCCAACAGTTAATTTTTTAATCGTGTACCACCAATTTGCCCAATACGCAAAAGACAATATAATCTGTGGAACCGCCACATTTTTCACCTGCTTTTTTAGAAAATCTAATTTCATTGATTAAGCTCTGCATTTACTGCCGGGCTTTTTTTATTTTACAGAGAAAGGACAGACGTTTATGAAAACAAGCAAGCCACCCCCACAGAAAACCACTATCTTTTCAAAACTATTGTTTAGTCTTGAAAAGCATTACCCTACCCTGTATAATTAAAACTACTCAGAGGTGATTAGAATGGACATGGAACTCTTAAATGCTATTTCGGAAACGATGGATAAAAAGCTCGACGAACGTTTTGAAAAAAACAACGAGATTTTACGGCAGGAAATAAATGATTTACGGCAAGAAATGAAGCAGAACAACGATAGTCTGCGGCAGGAAATGATAGAGGATCACAACCGCTTGTTTAACCAAATCAGCGAAATAGTCGAAGAAAAAATCGCAAAACCATTGCGTGCAATCGCGGACGATTACCGTAAAATGTCCGAGCAGTTAAGAAACTAAAAATATAAATCGTATCCTTTTTACAATAAAAATTAAATGAGGTGATTAAAATGGACATGGAACTTTTAAACGCCATTTCGGAAATGATAGCAAAAAACAATGATATTTTACGTCAAGAAATAAATGGTTTGCGGCAGGAAATGAAACAGAACAACGATACTCTGCGGCAGGAAATGAAACAGAACAACGATACTCTGCGGCAGGAAATGAAACAGAACAACGACACTCTGCGGCAGGAAATGAAACAGAACAACGACACTCTCCGGCAGGAAATAAGCGGTCTGCGGCAGGAAATGTTAGAGGATCACAACCGCCTGTTTAACCAATTCAGCGCATTGGTAGAAGAAAAGGTCACAAAGGAAATTCACCTGGTTGCGGAGGGACATGCCGCTCTTTTAGAAAAGCTTGATAACCGCGCTTCCGTATCTGAATTAAAAGAAGTTAAATCCGATCTTGCCACTGTGTATGACAGCACGATAAAACACAGAAAACGGATTGAAAAATTAGAATCAGAAGTTAAAGCGTTGAAAAAAGCCAACTAATTATCATTACCTCTCGAAAGGTGCGAAACTGTTTAAACAGTTTCGCACCTTTTATATTTTGCAAGGAAGTGACAGCATGGAAATCACGGATATCAAAGTGAAGCCGCTGCAAGGCTATCCCCGGTTAAAGGCAATCGTCAGCATTACGCTGGACAATCAGCTCATTATCAACGATATCAAGCTAATTGAAACCGGAAACAAAACTATTATCGACTTTCCCAAGGATACTTTTGCACGGATTCATAATAAAGAAAGCTTTGTCCCCGTACCAGAATTAAGAAAAACTTTAGAGTCTGCCGCTGTGAGAGCCTATCAAGAAAGCATTGGAGGGTAAAAAATGTGTAAAACAATAGTGATTACAAACCAAAAGGGCGGTGTGGCAAAAACAACAACAACCGCAAATATGGGATACCTATTAGCGCAAAACGGATTCCGCGTTCTATTGGTGGATTTCGATCCCCAGGGTAATTTAACAGCTACCAGTACCACACAAAAAGCACCCTTATCTGTTTCAGACATCTTGCAGATAATGGTAAAAGAGGAACCATTACCGGAACTGAGCCAATTCATAGGAAAAGCTGGCAATGCGGATATTATCGGCAGCAGCTTGTCCCTGGCTGTTGTCGAAAAAGGATTATCTGCAGAAACAGACGATGAATATTTTCTGCAGGAGCTATTAGACATCTTAAAGAAATCCTATGACTATATTCTGATTGACACCAATTCATCTTTGGGAGTATTGAGCATTAATTCCCTTGTTGCCGCTGATCTTGCGATTATTCCGGTTTGTCCTGAATATTATGCCATTGTCGGTCTGAACGATTTATTCAGAACCATAGCAATCACCAAACGGAGATTGAACAAAAACTTAGAAATCGGCGGTATCCTTTATACAATGGTTGACAGCCGGACAAAGCTGCACCGGGAAATTATGGCAGATATCCAAAAACAGCTTAACGGCCATGTACGGATTTTTGATTCCTATATCCCCCGGTCTATCGACGTAAGCAACGCCGTCAGATACGGCTCGGGAATCTCCGAGCTGCATAAGGAAAACAAGGCGACGATTGCTTACCAGTCTTTTGTAAAGGAGCTGCAGAGCTATGGCATTTGAAAAAATGAAGAAAATAAGAGACAGCAACGACTACCAGCTGGAAACCATGCTGGGCCTGACGGAAGATTTCAGAACCGGTCTCCCGATCATTCCATTTAACCAAATGCGGCCATACCGCGGGCATAAGTTTCACCTTTATTCCGGCGACCGCCTGAACGACATGGTGGAAAGCATTAAAGAAAACGGTATTCTGGTTCCCCCCATTGTTTGGGAGCTGACGGAACCGATAGACGGCATAAGATATGAAATTCTGGCCGGGCATAACCGTATCAATGCGGCCACCATAGCAGGCTTGACGGAAACAGCCTGCGTTGTCAAAACTGATTTAACAGAAAGAGAAGCCCGCACCTATGTAAGAGAAACAAATATCCTGCAGCGTTCTTTTTCGGAAATGCTGCCATCTGAGCAGGCCGCCGTTATCGCTGAACGATATGAGGATATGAAATCCCAAGGGCAAAGAAACGACATTCAAAAAGAACTGGAATTTCTGGAAAACTCCAGTATCCACGGGAAAAATTCAACTTGTTGCCTCGCTGACAACAAGTTGAAAAGCTCCGATAGGCTGGGCCAGGAATATAATTTATCCAGCCGAACAATCGCCCGGTGGATTCGGATTGATAAGCTTGTCAACGCTTTAAAAATCCGGTTAGATGAAAAAAAGATTGATATTTTAGCCGGTGAAGAACTCTCCTTTTTATCAGAGGAACAACAAAACAATCTGGAATTTGCATTGCTGGAAAATCCACAGCATATTAACTTACCCAAGGCAAAGCAGCTGCGATCAGCTGCTAAAAACGGCCCTCTTTCTCTGGAAAAAATTCAGGCCGTGTTAGCCGGTAAAAGCGGTAATTCTAAAAAGCCAAAACTTCCCGTTGTAAAAATCAAACCAAACGTTTATACAAAATACTTTTCGGCCGATACTCCTATTAAAGAGATCGAGGCAGAAATCAGCAAGGCTTTAGACGCTTATTTTTCTAAAGAATAATTTTCACGGAAAGCAGCGGGGCTGTTTTCCGTAAAATAAGATAGCTGCTATTATAAGGGGGATTTTGTGTTTTGTCACAAACCAGTCACAGATTCTATGTGATTTAATATATCACAAAATACAGTCATATTCCAGAGGGATAATACAAGATAGGACAAAAATTTATAAAATACAGGAGGGTATCAAAATGCTGAATTGCATTGCTTTAATGGGACGCTTCACCGCCAATCCCGAATTGAAGCATACGCCTAATAATACCGCTGTCACAGAATTTACACTGGCAGTTGACCGAAGCTGTGTTAAATCCGGCCAAGAACGGCAGACAGATTTTATAAACATCGCGGCCTGGCGAAGCACTGCGGAATTTATCTGTAAATATTTTAAAAAAGGACAACTCGCAGTTGTCCAGGGATCGCTTCAAATTAGAAGCTATACCGATAAAGATGGTATTAAGCGAAAAGCCGCCGAAGTATTGGCCGACAGCATTTATTTTGCCGGGTCTAAAAAGGAAACGGAGGCAAACAAAGGAAGCCAGCCAGACGATTTGCCGGAGAACATATCCCCCGAGAGTTCTGACTTTCTGGAAATGCTGGACGATGATTTGCCTTTTTAATATAAAGGAAAGAGGTGATTCATATGAAAGAAAAGCCGCCGTTTTACAAATTAAAGCTGTGTGAGCGTATCGTTGACATAGAGTTGTTGGTCCTTTTGCTTTATGCTATAATTTTCATTGTTATTATTTGGAAAAGGGGCGGACAATTCATGTGGTATGATGTTTTAATTAATATCGGAAGCGGTATTTTATCGTCGATTGCGGTAACGCTGTTTATCTATTTTAAATTTTTAAAGCGCGTTCCAGAAGAGACAGAAAAAAAGATTAATGCCTTATTAAACGCCCGGTTAGGATATGAAACTACAAATCATAACGCGGTGATGGCCGCCGTCAACCCGAGCAATGCATATCTGTCCCAGGAGCACACACGTTTATCTCAGGAACACCAACAGCTTAATGCGGGGATTTCCTCTATTGATAAGGCAATTTCAGTGGAGATTCAAAAGCGTGCGGACTGGCAGAACAATCTGACCGCCGAACAAAGGACTATCAGCGAACACATCAACGCGCTTTCCGCACTAAGCGATCAGATGAAAAGCCTGCAAACGGAAAACAAAGAATTGAAAAGGGAAATCACCGGCCTGCGTCTGGAAAATCAGCATTTATCAGAAAGACTTCAACAGAACCGACAAAACATTTCAAGAGGCCCCCATCTCAGCCTGTAACAAAAAATTTTTAAGTATTAAAAACAGCCGAAAAGCCCGCGTTCATGGGAAAAACTCAACTTGTTGTCAGAGAGGCAACAAGTTGAGTTTTCTATTTTTATATTTAGTTCCCGACCCGGCTTTCCCTTTCCATAACAGTATACCTTTCTTCTAACCAATGGAAAATTTCGTCTGTTCCTTCATTGGTTAAAGGAAACTCCGCTTCTGCTTTGATCTGACCGTTATCCTGGCAATAGTTATAGCAATAGGGGCCATGCCATACATACCCCTTTATGCTTTCCCCTACTGTTTCAAGCTTATACCGAAACTCATCGATCATATGATCCACACGGGGAAACTCTTTGCTTCCGGTCATAACCCCTTGGTTTTCAAAATAATCCAAGCGCGGAACTACATACTTTTTACTTTCCCAAACCATAATATTCCTCCCATTTTACTCTAAGGCATAACGATTTTACTATATCACAGAACGTTGTCTTTCTCCATACACAAACACATAAAATCAGCCAAACCCTGAGAAAACACAAAGATTATAGAGGGAAAAATCAAGCCGCACTACGACGGAATTGTAACATTCATGACAGCAAAAAGAGAAACATCGTAATAAGCTGTGCCGCCGCCATCGTCATTCTTGCCGTTGGAATCCCGGTAGGATTCTCCATCTACGGAAACAACGCTTCCCCTGTAGCAATGACAAGCACCTCACAACAGGAAAGCGAAAAAGAAGCTTCCTCCGATTCTTCATCAAGAGGTAATTCCAGCTCGAAAGCTTCCAGCGATAAAGCTTCTTCTTCAAAACCGGGAAAAGATTCAGACAGTTCCAAAGCCAGTTCAAGCGACAATAAGGACAATGCTTCCGGTTCGTCCTCAAGGAGTTCCAGTCAACCAAACGACAAATCTTCTAAAGAAGAAACGATTTCAATATCTTCCAATTCCGGTAATTCTTCTACCAGCTATAAGCCAAGCGATTCCCGACCGGATTCTCCCAGCGGCAATAATGGAAACAACGGAGGCGGGAATAAACCTGTAAATTCTGATCCCCCCACTCCTACGCCTGATCCTGAGCCAGCCCCGGAGCCGAAACCTGAACCGACCCCGGAACCGGAGCCACAGCCTGAACCAGAACCCGAACCGGAGCCGCAACCGGAAGTTATCAATCAAAGTGAATTAATCAGCTACGGCATTTCCTATGGGCAAAGTTTGGGTATGGTTTATGATTCTTCTCTCCCTTCAAAAATTCATGGCTATTATCCACCCGATGATTTTATGCGCTGGATTGCCACTATGGAAGAAGGCCGGTTAAATGTACGTGGTTGCATTGATGCTATGGTAGCCAATAACGGTGTTGATCCAACAGGTGCGCACTTCTATTTATATTTTGATTCCAATAACCATTTTGTAGTCATGTATGGATAAAATTTAATATCTCTTTTTTAGCGTCTGTTCAAATGAACAGGCGCTTTTTTATTGCCTTCAAAATGCACTAAAAACTCAGTGCATTAAATAAAACAAAAATTTCAGGAGGGAAACCCTATGACAAAAAACAAACCACTAAAGCGAATTATAACTTTTTGCCTGGCGCTTATCATCGCTTTAGGAATCCCGATTACCGCCTTTGCTGAACAGGATTGGTATGGCGTTAGCGATCCGTTGACCTATACTACAACAGTCAAAATCGGGAACCATACCTACGCGGCAGGAAGTCATAGTTACGTCATGCGTTTGGACGAAAGCAATCGCATTGCGTACTGTATCCAGCCGGATATTATGATCGGCGCTGATGAATCGGACTGGCTGTATGAATCCGGCTCCACTTCCCCAGGCTGGGAAGCATTATCAAGTTTGCAAAGACAGGCAATTAATCTATTGCTTCTCTATGGTTATCCCAATCAGACGCTTCCCGGCACAAAATCGGAACAGTATTTTGCAACCCGCATGATGATCTGGGAAATCATTATGGGTTATCGAGCATCAACAGCTCCTTATGATAGAACAGACTCCCGGTGCTACAACGCCTTTTCCGGCCACACCGGATATGTTCAGGCATACAAGGAATTAGAAAAACGCCTTACTTCACATGCCGTCCGTCCAAGTTTTGCCTCACCTTATCCCTCACAAGCTCCCACCATCGCCTTAAATTATAATCCGTCTACAAAACAATATGAAACTTCTGTCACCGATACAAATAACGTTCTTTCCAGCTTCAATTTCTCCATGTCGGGCGTAACCTTCACCCGAAACGGAAACACTCTGAAAATCAGTACTGCAAAAGAAATTACAACTGAAACGGCTGTGAGCAGCACGAAGCCTTTACCTGCCCCTATTTCTTCCGGTATTCTCGTGTGGCGATCTGTCAATGATCCCGGCAACCAGGAATTAATTACCGGCGGCGGTGCAGGTGACCCGGTTCCCGCCTACTTTAAATTAAAAACCAATCCAGCCCTGGGAAGCCTTAAAATTGTGAAAAGCTTTGAATTGGCAACACAGCCGATTGAAAACGTCGAATTTCTAATTACCGGCCCACATGGTTATAGTGAAACTTTCAAAACAAATTCCGCTGGGGAGATTACCGTTAATAACCTTCCCATTGGAACCTACACAGTAACAGAACAGAGCTGCGAGGCAAACCAGGGATATATTTTAGCAGAATCCCAAAATATAACCGTCGAGATGGATAAAACCACAACAGTAAATATTCAAAACAATATCATGCGCGGCGATCTAAAAGTTATTAAAACCTTTGAGGGGCGGGAAACTCCCCTAGCCGGTGTAGAGTTTACCATTACCGGCCCACATGACTATA
>PPYE01740428.1_pt1 | contig 23209 bp, 18 predicted proteins | sample 1559881 | NCBI WGS metagenome assembly PPYE01 (sample SAMN08240022, study PRJNA423297) | Human gut metagenome, whole genome shotgun sequencing project. | reverse complement strand
GCCAGAACAGGCACCACACACGGTAACTGTTCTGGCTCTTATGTTACATACTTTCAAAGGGATGAGGTAGAGCGGGCCGATGCCCATGGTAATAGTAGGGCTGTCCTTGCGTATCATTCTAATGAAAGTATTCGATTTAATTGTATGAATCCAAGTTCAACAAATTCCTCTTACTTCTTCTGTGATTCTACTTCCTGCATTTTCATAGCACGAACTTTCAGAGGAAGTCCGAACAGGTTGATGAATCCGTCAGCGTCATGATGATCATACAGATCTCCTGTTGTGAAGCTTGCAAGGGATTCGCTGTACAGTGAGTATGGAGATGTCTCTCCGGCACGGATGATATTTCCTTTATAGAGACGGAACTTAACTTCTCCTGTTACATACTGCTGTGTAACATCAACAAATGCCTGGATTGCTTCACGAAGTGGTGTATACCATTTTCCTTCGTATACGATCTGAGCAAATTTATTTCCAAGATCTTTCTTAACTTCATATGTAGCACGATCGAGAACGAGCTCTTCAAGCTGGTCATGTGCTTCCATAAGGATTGTTCCACCAGGAGTCTCGTAAACACCACGTGATTTCATTCCAACAACACGGTTCTCAACGATATCAACGATTCCGATTCCATGTTTTCCTCCGAGACGGTTCAGTTCTGTGATGATTTCAGAAACTTTCATCTCTTTTCCGTTTACGCTCTTTGGAACACCTGCTTCAAATGTCATTGTAACGTATTCATCTTTGTCTGGTGCTTTCTCTGGTGTTGTGCTCAGCACGAGAAGATCATCGTAGTTTGGCTCATTTGCCGGATTCTCAAGTTCAAGTCCTTCATGGCTGATGTGCCACAGGTTACGGTCACGGCTGTAGCTGTGCTTTGCGTCAAATGGAAGATCAATTCCATGAGCTTTACAATAATCGATCTCGTCTTCACGGGACTGCATTGTCCATACATCTGTCATACGCCATGGAGCGATGATCTTGATGTCCGGAGCAAGAGCTTTGATACCAAGCTCGAAACGGATCTGGTCATTTCCTTTTCCTGTTGCACCGTGACAGATTGCAACAGCGCCTTCTTTACGTGCAATCTCAACCAGTTTTTTAGCGATTGCCGGACGAGCCATGGAAGTTCCGAGAAGGTATTTGTTCTCATAAACAGCTCCGGCCTTTACACAAGGAACGATGAAGTCATCACAGAATTCATCAATGATATTTTCAATATATAATTTAGAAGCTCCGGAAAGTTTTGCTCTTTCATCCAGGCCATCCAGTTCTTCTCCCTGTCCACAATCGATGCAACAGCAGATAACGTCATAGTTAAATGTTTCTTTCAGCCACGGGATGATTGCTGTAGTATCAAGACCACCTGAATATGCTAATACAACTTTTTCTTTACTCATTTTATTGCCTCCTAAATGTATTTTTATAAATTTCTGTTTCCTCAGTTTCTTGAGTTCTAAAGTTTGCCGCTTTAATAAGCTAAAACCTACTATACACCACATTTTATAATTATGCAAGTATTATTTTGAAAAAATGAATAAAATGCATAAAATTACATATAATGTACAAAAAATGAATAAAACGAAGAAAAAATGAGTGAAAATATGCAAGATGTGACGGAGAAGATGTGAAACTAGAAAAACAAAAAAGTTAGGTACTGTTATTTTGAATTGTGATATATTTGACGAATATGTTAAAAATATATCGTGAAAAGCTGTTGATTTTAGTAAATGTGTCTGATAATATAAAGATATCAAAGAAACTGACCTAAAAAATATTTAGATAGTCAGACGAAAACGGATCACAACCTATCTGTTTAATATAAAAGTCAGAAGGGCATGTGAGCAAGAAAGAGAGGGAAAACAAATGGGATTTCTTACAGGAAAGACAGCAATCATTACGGGAGGAGGATGTGCAGTACTAAGTGATGGCAGCTGTGGATCCATCGGATATGGTATTGCAACAGCTTATGCCAAAGAAGGTGCGAATCTTGTTCTTACAGGAAGAAATGTAAAGAAGCTGGAAGACGCGAAAGAAGAGTTGGAACGTCTCTATGGAGTGAAAGTGCTTGCAGTACAGGCAGATGTCAATGCGGGAGCAGATAACAAGGCAGCAGTTGAGCACGTTGTAAAGCAGGCAGTTGAGGAATTCGGAAGAATTGATGTTCTTATTAATAATGCACAGGCTTCTGCATCAGGAGTAACTCTTGCAGATCATACAACAGAGCAGTTTGATCTTGCGATTTATTCAGGACTTTATGCAACATTTTATTATATGCAGGCATGTTATCCATATTTGAAGGAAACACAGGGATCCGTAATCAACTTTGCATCAGGAGCAGGCCTTTTCGGTAATTACGGACAGTGTGCGTATGCAGCAGCGAAGGAAGGTGTCAGAGGACTGACAAGAGTAGCAGCTACAGAATGGGGAGTAGACGGAATCAATGTGAATATTGTGTGCCCGCTTGCATGGACAGCACAGCTTGAAAACTTCCAGAAAGCATATCCGGATGCATTTAAGGCGAATGTAAAGATGCCGCCGGCAGGACATTACGGAGATGTAGAGAAAGAGATTGGAAGAGCGTGTGTACAGCTTGCATCACCGGATTTCAAATATATGAACGGCGAGACAATTACATTAGAAGGCGGAATGGGACTTAGACCTTAATCCTTCTTTGGAAAATAAGAATGATATTTTCTATATAGAAGATAGATAAATAGAAGAAAAGTAGATCGGCGATGATAGACGTAGGAATAGTTACGTTTATCATCGCTGTTTTATGTAGCAAAAAACTTTTTGAAAAAAATACTTGCATATTATACATGAAAGATGTATTATTATGCACATGAAAATGAATAACGTGTATTTTTATACATTCATTTTAAGAAAAGCTTTACATCCCGATTAAAGTGGTATATTATAAGGAGAAATGATTGCGGTAATACGTTACCGTGGTACAGCAAACAAGTAATTCCCGGGAGTATTTCGAGGGAATGAGAAAAGAAAGGACTTGAGAATGATGATTAAGGTCGGAATTATTGGAGCAACCGGTTATGCAGGCGGCGAGCTCGTAAGAATATTGATGGGACATAAAGATGCAGAGATTGTCTGGTACGGATCCAGAAGTTATGTAGATCAGAAATATGCAGATGTATATAGAAACATGTTTCAGATTGTAGATGCAAAATGCATGGATGATAACATGGATGAGCTTGCCGAACAGATAGATGTGATCTTCACAGCAACCCCGCAGGGACTGTGTGCATCTCTGATCAATGAAGAAATCCTTTCAAAGACAAAGATCATTGATCTCAGTGCAGATTTCCGTCTGAAAGATGTGAAGGTTTACGAAGAGTGGTATAAAATCGAACACAAAGCACCGCAGTATATTGATGAAGCTGTCTATGGATTGTGCGAGATCAACCGAGACAAAGTGAAGGATGCACGTATCGTGGCCAATCCGGGATGTTATACAACATGTTCTATCCTGACAGCATATCCGCTTGCAAAGGAAGGACTGATCGATATGAGCACTCTGATCATCGATGCGAAGTCTGGAACATCAGGTGCAGGAAGAGGAGCAAAGCTTCCGAATCTTTACTGTGAAGTGAATGAAAATATTAAGGCATATGGAGTTGCAACACACCGCCATACACCTGAAATTGAAGAACAGCTTGGATACGCAGCAGGAGAGAAAGTTGTGTTGAACTTCACACCGCATTTAGTTCCGATGAATCGAGGAATTCTTGCTACAGAGTACGCAAAGCTTACGAAAAAAGTTACATATGAAGAAGTAAAAGCAATTTATGATAAATATTATGCAGATGAGAAATTTGTTCGTGTTCTGGAGAAAGATCAGTGTCCGGAGACCAAATGGGTAGAAGGAAGCAACTACGTAGACATTGGATTTAAGATCGATGAGAGAACAGGACGAATCATTATGATGGGAGCCATTGACAACCTTGTAAAAGGTGCCGCAGGACAGGCGGTTCAGAATATGAATCTGCTGTTTGGTCTTCCGGAGAGTGAAGGACTTGAACTCGTTCCGATGTTCCCATAGGTTATATTGATAAAGGTGGTATGTATGATACGTGTAATGACAATAGAGGATTATGATGAAGTATATAAATTATGGAAGAAGATCCGGGGATTCGGAATCCGCAGTATCGATGATTCAAAAGAAGGTGTCGAAAGGTTTCTGCGACGGAATCCGACAACGAGTTTTGTCGCAGTGAAAGAAGGAAAAATCGTCGGAAGTATTCTCTGTGGTCATGATGGAAGACAGGGAAGTCTCTATCATGTATGTGTGGATGAGGCATACCGAAGACATGGAATCGGAAAAGACATGGTCGTGCATACAATGAAAGCACTCCAGGCAGAGAAGATCAATAAGGTTTGTCTGATCGCATTTGCACAGAATAATGTAGGAAATGCATTTTGGAATACAATCGGATGGACGGAACGACTTGATGTGAATTATTATGATTTTATTTTAAATGAAGAAAATATTACAGCATTCAATGAACAATAAGCAGAAAGGAAGCAAGTTATATGAAGATAATCGAAGGCGGAGTTACCGCAGCAAAAGGATTTGAAGCAGCAGCAACAGCAGCAGGAATCAAATACCAGGGACGTACAGATATGGCGATCATTTACAGTGAGAAACCGTGTAAAGTCGCCGGAACATTTACAACGAATGTAGTAAAGGCAGCTCCGGTGAAGTGGGACAGACAGATTGTAGAGAGCAAACAGAAATCACAGGCAGTTATTGTAAACTCTGGAATTGCAAATGCGTGTACCGGAGAGGAAGGTATGAAATACTGTGAAGAGACAGCAAAAGAGGCAGGAAAAGTTCTTGGAATCGATGAGAAAGGTGTTCTTGTAGGTTCTACAGGAGTTATCGGAATGCAGATTCCAATCGATAAGATCAAAGCCGGAATTACAGAACTTGCCAAGGAAAAGAAAGCTGATCTGGCAAGTGGAACAGAAGCTGCGAAAGCAATCATGACAACTGATACGAAGAAAAAAGAAGTTGCGGTTACATTTATGGCAGGAGATACAGAAGTGACGATCGGAGGAATGGCGAAAGGTTCCGGAATGATTCATCCGAACATGTGTACAATGCTTGCATTTATTACAACGGATGCAAAAATTTCCAAAAAAGCACTTCAGGCGGCAATGAGCAGTGATGTTGAGGATACTTATAACATGATCTCTGTTGACGGAGATACTTCAACAAATGATACAGCACTCCTTCTCGCAAATGGAATGGCCGGAAATGAGAAGATCAAAGAAGGCACACCGGCATTCGACGCATTCAAAGAGGCGCTTCATTATGTAAACGAGACACTTGCGAAGGCAATGGCGGGAGACGGAGAAGGTGCAACAGCACTTTTTGAAGTAAAGGTTGTCGGAGCACAGACAAAAGAGCAGGCAAAGGTTCTTGCAAAATCTGTTGTATGCTCGAATCTTACAAAGGCTGCGATCGCAGGACATGATGCGAACTGGGGAAGAATCCTTTGTGCAATGGGATATTCCGGAGCAAAGTTTGATCCGGAGCAGGTAGATCTGTTCTTCGAGAGCAGTGCAGGAAAGCTTCAGATCATTGCTAATGGAACAGCGACAGATTATAGCGAAGAAAAGGCAACAGAGATCCTTTCACAGGAAAAAGTGACAGCGATTGCTGACTTGAAAGCCGGAGATGCAGAAGCTACTGCGTGGGGCTGTGACCTGACACATGGATACATTGATATCAATGCGGATTACAGAAGTTAACCTATAGAGAAATTATTGTTTCTTTAAAGACGCTGAAAAAATAGAAAATACAGAAAAAGGGAGACAGAAAAAATGACAAGCAATATGCAGAAATATCTGGATAAAGCGCAGGTGCTGATCGAGGCACTTCCTTATATCCAGCGCTTTAACCGTAAAATCATCGTAGTAAAATATGGCGGAAGTGCCATGGTAGATGAAAGCCTGAAACGCAGAGTGATCGAGGATGTTACACTTCTGAAACTGTGTGGATTCAAACCGATCATCGTGCATGGCGGTGGTAAGGAAATCAGCAAGTGGGTTGGAAAAGTCGGAAAGGAAGCAGAGTTTATCAACGGACTTCGTGTGACAGATGCAGAGACAATGGAGATTGCGGAGATGGTTCTTGGTCGTGTAAATAAGAGTCTTGTACAGCTTGTAGAGAGTCTTGGCGTGCGTGCGATCGGAATCAGTGGAAAGGATGGAAATCTACTCCAGGTTGAGAAGAAGCTTTCAGACGGACAGGATATCGGATTCGTAGGAGATGTCAAGAAAGTAAATGCAGAGATTTTGTATGACCTTTTGGAAAAAGATTTCCTTCCGATCATTTGCCCGGTTGGTATGGATGAGGAATACAATACTTATAATATCAACGCAGATGATGCAGCCTGTGCAATCGCCCGTGCCATGAAGGTTGAGAAGCTTGCGTTCCTGACAGATATTGAAGGTGTTTATAAAGATCCGAAAGATCCATCTACATTGATTTCTGAACTGGAGATCAAAGAAGCCAAGGAATTGATTGCAGACGGATATATTGGAGGTGGAATGCTTCCAAAGCTTCAGAATTGTATTGATGCGATTGAAAATGGTGTGTCACGTGTACATATTCTGGACGGAAGAATCCCACATTGCCTGTTGCTTGAAATCTTTACAAACAAAGGAATCGGTACAGCAATTTTAAATCAGAAAGAAAGCAGGTATTATGATGGTGAACAGTAAAATACAGGCGGCAGAAGAGAACCTGATCCATGTATACAATCGATTCCCGATTGCACTGGATCACGGAGAAGGAATGTATCTGTATGATACAGAAGGAAAAGAATATCTTGACTTTGCAGCAGGATTTGCTGTGTCAGGACTTGGATATGATAATAAAGAACTGAATCAGGCATTAAAAGACCAAATTGACAAGTTATACCATACATCAAATCTTTATTTTCACGAGAGCTGTGGAGAGGCAGCAAAAGAACTGAATCGCATTTCCGGAATGGACAGAGTTTTCTTTACAAACAGTGGTGGTGAGGCAAACGAAGGTGTCTTGAAAGCAGCCAGAAGATATGCTTACACAAAGAAGACAGGAAGATATGAATTTATAGCAATGCAGAATTCTTTTCATGGAAGAAGCTTCGGAGCAGTTTCTGTGACAGGACATGATTCTTATCGAGAACCGTTTGAGCCGGTTGTTCCAGGTGTGAGATTTGCAGAGTTTAATGATCTTGACAGTGTGAAAGCACTGGTAAATGATAAGACTTGTGCAATTATTTTGGAACCGCTGCAGGGCGAAGGGGGAATCAATCTTGCAACACAGGAATTTATGGAAGGAATCCGTAAAATCTGTGATGAAAATGGAATCCTGATGATCTGTGATGAAGTGCAGTGTGGAATGGGAAGAACCGGAAATATGTTTGCATGGCAGGGATTTGGTGTAAAACCGGATATTCTGACTATGGCGAAAGCAATCGGAAACGGAATTCCGGTCGGTGCATTTGCAATGACAGAAGAAGTGGCAAAATATTCTCTGCAGCCGGGAGATCACGGCGCAACATACGGTGGAAACCCATTAGCATGTACTGCAGTCAAGAAAGTAATCGAGATCTTTGAACGTGAGGATATTGTGGGGCATGTGAATCAGGTTGCTCCATATCTGACAAAAAAACTGGATGAGCTTGTGGATGAGCTGGACTGTGTTGTCAAAAGAAAAGGAAAAGGTCTGATGCAGGGAATCGAGATTACAAAACCTCTTGCAGAAGTAAATAAAAAGACAATCGAAGAAGGGCTTTTGATCATTCAGGCGCAAGGAAATGTCATCCGTTTTGTTCCACCGCTGATTGTAGAAGAAAAGCATATCGATGAGATGATCGAAAAACTGAAACGTGCACTTGTATAAGAGATCTTATACATAAAAAAGCCGGCATTTGCTTATACTATTTCTATAGGGAGGTATGAGCTTATGGCCGGTTTTTTGATTGCACTGCTATCAGGTGCGCTGATGAGTGTACAGGGAGTGTTCAACACGCAGGTGACAAAGACGACAGGAGTCTGGGTAAGCAATGGGTGGGTACAGCTTTCAGCATTTCTTTTGTGTCTGTTTGTCTGGCTGGCAACAGGAAGAGACTCTGTTACAGCACTTATGGAAGTCCAGCCGCGTTATATGTTGCTGGGAGGTGTGATCGGAGCAGGAATCACATGGACTGTGATTAAAAGTGTGGATGCTCTGGGACCTGCAAGGTCAGCACTTTTCATTGTTGTTTCCCAGCTGGCGGTTGCTTATCTGATCTCATTATCCGGAATGTTCGGAATGGAAAAAGAACCATTTTCATGGAGAAAACTGATTGGATTGCTGATCGCAGCCGGTGGAATTGTTCTTTTCCAATGGGAATAGACAGTTTTACGGGTATTGTAATAAGTCTGTAACAAAGCGTTAAATTGTCTATTGTATTTTTGAGAAAAATTCGTTACAATATTTATGTCCGGTTTTAAGGGGAAGTCTGACTGTCTGAGAACAGTGAGGCAATAGGATGAAGAACGGATGGAAGAAAATATGCAGATGCCGTAAAGGGCAGATGCTAAAAGGAATTGTATTGACTTTAACTTTGGCTTTTTTGACCATGGGATTGTGTGGCTGTGCAGAGAAGCAAGACGCAGCGGAAGAACTTGAAGAGTTCACACTGGAGGGGGAATCTGATGTAGAGAAGAATTCCTCAAATTCCAAAACAGAGTCAGAAAAAGGATCTCAGGGTGGCACAGATGCAGAAGAAGGACTGCCGGAGACGTTATATGTTCATGTATGTGGAGCTGTGAATGCTCCGGGGGTGTACGAACTGAGGACAGATGCACGGATTTACGAAGCATTGGAAGCGGCCGGTGGAATGACAGAAGATGCTGCTGCAGATTGGATCAATCAGGCAGAAGCTTTGAGTGATGGAGAGCGAATCTATGTGCCAACGCAGGAAGAAGCAGAGGAGTCAGCACAATCTGTTTCCGGTCAGTGGGCAGATCCGAATGGAAATGCAGGTGGATCAGTCAGTGATAAAATTAATATAAATACAGCCACAAAAGAAGAATTAATGACCTTGAGTGGAATCGGAGCATCAAAGGCAGAGAGTATTCTGAAGTACAGGCAGGAGCATGGAAACTTTCAGAGTATAGAGGATCTCAAGAAGATCGAGGGAATCAAGGATGGCGTATTTAATAAGATAAAAGACGATATTACGGTATAGGAGCAGGCAGAAGAACGGCCAGAAAGAGGAGTATGAGCAAGAAGATATTAGTTGTTGATGATGAAAAATTAATCGTAAAGGGGATTCGGTTCAGTCTGGAACAGGAAGGAATGGAAGTGGATTGCGCTTATGATGGAGAAGAAGCATTAGAATATGCGAGAAGATGTGAGTATGATCTTGTACTTCTTGATGTCATGCTTCCGAAACTGGATGGTTTCCAGGTATGTCAGCAGATTCGTGAATTTTCAGATATGCCGATTGTTATGTTGACTGCCAAGAGTGAGGATATGGATAAGATCCTTGGTCTGGAATATGGTGCGGATGATTATATCACAAAGCCGTTCAATATTCTTGAAGTGAAGGCAAGAATCAAGGCAATCATGCGCAGAACAGCGAAACGCAAGGAAGAGCCGGCCGGCAGTCCGGTGCTTGTGAAAGGGAATATGAAGATTGATTGCGAAGGACGCCGTGTTTTCATCGGGGAACGTGAGATCAATCTTACAGCGAAGGAATTTGATGTGCTTGAGCTTCTGGCGATGAATCCGAATAAGGTTTACAGCAGAGAGAATCTGCTGAATCTGATCTGGGGATATGATTATCCGGGTGATGCAAGAACTGTAGATGTACATATCCGTCGTTTACGAGAGAAGATAGAACAGAATCCAAGTGAACCAAAATACGTACATACGAAGTGGGGAGTGGGTTATTATTTCCAGGGGTAAGAATACATTTTCATTTAAGAAAAAGATCTTTAACAATCTTAGATTCCGAATTTTTATTATAGTGCTTCTTGCCGGGCTTGTGCCCAGCGTAGTAGCACTATTTGGAATCGTAAAAGTCTATGAGTCACGTGCTGTGTCACTTCGAACAGCAGAAATTCAGAATCAATGTACAATTTTAACGAATCAGATCAGTGCGAGCCACTATTTTGAGGACACTTCACAAGAGGTGGTCAATGACAGTCTGAATCAGCTGACTAACATTTATAACGGAAGAGTTATGGTAATTGATGATCAGCTGAGGGTAGTCAAGGATACTTACAGTCTGGATGAGGGAAAGCTGGATGTATCTGAAAGTGTAGTGCGCTGTATGAAGGGGACGAGCACGAATAATTATGATAAGAAGAATCATTATATCGAGGTGACTGCACCGATTGCAATACCCGGAGAGGATCAGATTCGCGGTGTAATGCTGGCAAGTGTTTCAACTGATAGTATTGAGGATTCTCTGGATGTATTATACACACAGGGAAGCGTGATTATTGGTCTTGTGATGATTTTTCTGACGATTGTTGCAGTGTTTGCAGCAGATCGTGTAGTACGTCCGCTACATCAGATTGCAGCTACGATCGAGAATGTAAGTGCAGGGTATAGCGACGATGTTCTGCATGTGGATACATTTACAGAAACAAAGAGTATCAGCGAAGCGATCAATAAGATGATGGGAAGGCTGAAGCTTTTGGATGATTCCAGGGAAGAATTTGTATCCAATGTATCTCACGAACTGAAGACCCCGATGACATCGATGAAAGTACTGGCGGATTCACTTCTGGAGCAGGAGAATCTTCCGGTTGAGATGTATCAGGAATTCATGGGTGATATCGCAAAAGAGATTGACCGTGAGAATAAGATTATTACAGATCTTTTATCACTTGTGAAGATGGACAAGAAGGGTCAGACGCTGAATATTGAATCCGTTAATATTAATGAACTTCTGGAACAGATTTTGAAGAGATTAAAACCAATTGCAGAGAAAAAGAATGTGGAGATCGTAATGGAGAGTTTTCGGCCGGTCACAGCTGAAATCGATGAGACAAAACTGTCACTTGCGATTTCTAATCTGGTAGAAAATGCAGTAAAGTATAATCATGATAATGGATGGGTTCATGTATCATTGAATGCAGACCACAAATTTTTCTATGTAAAAGTAGAAGATTCAGGAATCGGAATTCCGAAAGAGGATCAGGCGCATGTTTTTGAACGTTTCTTCCGTGTGGATAAATCTCATTCCAGAGAGATCGGAGGAACGGGACTTGGACTTGCAATTGCGCGAAATGCTGTGATTGCACATAGAGGTGCGATTAAAGTATATAGTGAAGAAGGCGAAGGAACAACATTTACTGTGAGAATTCCACTGATCTATACAGCTTCTTAGGAGAAAAGTTATGAAAAAAAGAAAAGGAATCGCAGTGTTGCTTATTCTGATTCTTTCTCTCGCAGTAACTGCGTGTGGGGATCGTTATGGAGTAAAGGAAGGCGAATCTTACATTTACTGTATGAATACAGACAAGACAGGACTTGTAAAGGTTGCAGCTAAGATCAGCGGCAATTCTGCGATAAAAAAGGCGGAATCTGTAATCGATGAGATGAAGAAACCAACGAATGAAATTGAATATACACAGGCAATTCCGGAACAGGTGAAATTGCTCGACTGTGCTTTAAAGGGCAGTATCCTTGAGATTGATTTCAGTGAAGAATATTATGAAGTGAAATCCTTAGATGAGAAACTGATGCGGGCAGCAATTGTGCAGTCACTGCTTCAGATTGATGGAATTGATGCAGTATCTGTCCGTGTGGAAGGGGAACCGCTCAAAGATAATGAGGGAAATGATGTTGGCTTAATGAATGAGGATGACATTGTTGATGCAACAGGATCCTCGTTAAGTTCTTATCAAACGGATACACTGACATTGTATTTTGCAGATCAGAATGGATCCAAACTGGTCAAGCAAGAGGTTGATGTTCATTACAGCAGTAATGTCTTGAAAGAAAAGCTGATTGTAGAAAAGCTGATGCAAGGTCCATCTGAGGAGGGGGCATATCCAACGATCAATCCGGCGGCTAATCTGTTGAGTGTAACGACAAAGGATGGAATCTGTTATGTGAATTTTGACAGCACATTTCTGATCAGTGCGTATGATGTACTGCCTGAGATCACGATTTATTCTATTGTGGATTCTCTTGTAGAGGGAGCAGGAGTAAGGCAGGTACAGATTACGATCAATGGTGAATCGAATGCAAAATACATGGAGAAGGTGGACTTGTCACAGCCATTGAATGAAGAGCAGGACTGGATAGCAGCAGATAACAAAGAATGAGAAAACGCCCGCTCTGTATGGTATGTCTTATACTGCTTGCCATACAGCTTGTAAGAGTGAGTTTTTTACAGAATACAAAAGATCAGAAACCGTCCCTTGCAGAAACATTGATTTCAGATGAGAAAGATGTGATTTGCGAGGGCACGGTTTATAAAATTGAAAATAAATCACAATCAACTGCAATTTATCTGAAAGATGCGGTTGTTTCTTGTACAGATCAAAAGAGTAAGAATCAGATAATCAAAGAAAAGAAAATCCTTGTAACAATAAAAAATAATAAATCCGGTAAAAAAAACAGAATGAAAATAGGACAGAAGCTGAATGTGTGGGGGACAAAACAGTCGTTTCATCCGCCAAGGAATCCGGGTAATTTTAACCAAAAAAGTTATTATCAAAAACAGGGAATCCATGTTGGGGTTTTAACAAAGGCAGAACAGGTTGAGATAGTTTTGTCTGAAAAAGACAAGAACTGGATTGTATCACGATGGAATAGCATACGGAATCAGCTAGACCGGCTGAAAAATTACTGGAACTGGAAGATTGTAAGCCAGATGGGAAAAACACATGGCGCGATGCTTTCTGCAATCTTGTTGGGAGAAAAAAGCGGACTTGATCCGGAGATGAAAAAATTGTATCAGAAGAACGGATTAGGACATCTGCTTGCAATTTCGGGATTACACATGTCACTGATCGGAATGTCTGTTTACCGGTTATTAAGAAGAATAGGAAATTCATTTCTGTTTTCCGGAATTGCCGGAGGAGGGATTCTGTTTTTCTATCTGGTTATGACAGGGCCACAGGTATCCAGTCTTCGTGCACTTCTTATGTTTTTTATCCGCATGGGGGCAGAAATTACCGGGAGAGATGTGGATCAGCCAACAAGTCTGGCGGTTACAGCAGCTATCTTAAGCATATATCAACCGTTGTATCTGCTAGATGCGGCATTTTTACTTTCATTTGGTGCAATCCTTGGGATTTTATTATTGTATCCAATTTTTGAACAAAAAACACATTTGAAAGCATGGGAAGGATTTAAGATTAGTTTAGCTGTTAATGGAATGCTTCTGGGAATCATGCTGTATTATTATTTTGAGGTGCCGCCGTATGCACTCGTTTTGAATGTTATTTTAATTCCGTTGTTTCCATTTGTGATGTTGACAGGTATAGGTGGAATTTTATTTTCAGAATTATCGGGAACCATAGGAAAAATTGGATTCAGAAGCTGTGATCGCCTGTTGTCCTTCTATGATAAATTATGTGAGCTGACATCAGCGCTTCCGGGCAGCAGGATTGTGACCGGACAGCCAGAGTTATGGTGGGTGCTTATTTACTATGGTGTGCTGTTGTTTTTGTGCTTCCTGTTTCATGCAATGAAAAATAAGACAGATAACCGAAGAAAACAGGCGGGATTTTCACTTCTTGTTTGTATTGTCATAGCAGGATCGATCTGCGGATGCGGAATACTCAATAATGATTCAAAAAACCTTCAGGTGACTGTTCTGGATGTTGGACAGGGGGACTGTATTTTTATAAGAGACAGGGAAGGAAAGAAAATGCTGGTGGATGGAGGGAGCAGTGATCTGTCTTCTGTCGGTACTTACCGGATAGAGCCGTTTCTATTATCGCAGGGGATCAGAAAACTGGAGTATGTTTTTGTGACACATGGTGATGCGGATCACATCAATGGAATTCAAGAACTTCTGCAAAATCAGAAACAGGGAGTGGAAATCGATGCGCTTGTTCTGCCGCCGGAAGAATATATGGATGAGAAATTACTCCATCTTGCAGAAATAGCGAAAGAAAACGGGACGAGAGTGTTGACAATTTATTCAGGAGAAGAAGTCGGAACATATTTAAAATGCATAGCTCCGTTGGCAACGAGAAAAAATGAGCGTACACGTGGCAGAATGGAGGCGGTACCTCGTCTGGAAGCGGGAAATGAAGCATCTGTTGTACTTGAATTGAAGGATGGGGCATTTCAAATGCTTCTGACAGGAGATCTGGAAGGAAGAGGAGAGGAACAGCTGGTGGAAAGCGGAACGTTGGAAAGCTGTCCAATCTTAAAAGCAGGACATCATGGGTCGAAGAATTCAGGGAGTGAAGACTTCCTTCAGATTGTGAAACCCAGATTAACATTGATCTCAGCGGGGATAGAGAACCGCTATGGACATCCACATGCGGAGACGCTGGAACGCCTGAGGGGAATCGGAAGTGAGGTATTATCCACGCAGGAATGTGGCGCAATTACACTAAAGAGTGATGGACGAAAAATAAAGGTTCACAAGTATTTATAAAATTAGTTGCTAGTCGCACATCGTGTGAACAGTAACAAAATTATGGCAATAGGAACAGGTGATAAAAAGGCTCTTGTCAAAGTATTGGTTATTCATTTATAATAGAATAGTTATGAAGACCTTAAATGAAGATTTAAAATCAGGACAATTTAAGCAGGTATATCTTCTCTGCGGAGAAGAAGGATATCTGAAGAAACAGTATAAGAACCGTTTTGTGAAGGCAATGCTTCCGGAAGGCGATACGATGAACTATTCGTATTATGAAGGGAAGAATACGCCAGTGAAAGAAGCAATCGATCTTGCAGAGACCTTACCTTTCTTTGCAGAGCACAGACTGATCGTATTTGAGAATACGGGATTTTTTAAAACTGCGGCAGGGGCAGATCTGGCGGATTATATCAAGGATATGCCAGAGACAACCTGTTTTATCTTTGTGGAAGAAGAGATTGATAAGAGAAACAGGCTCTACAAAGCAGTGAAAGCGAAAGGATATATTGCAGAGCTGTCCACGCAGGATGCAGGAACACTGAAACGCTGGGTTGCAGGTCTAGTCCGAAAAGAGCAGAAGCAGATTTCGGAGTCTGTGATTGTGTATTTTCTCGATAAAGTTGGAACAGACATGGAAAATATCCAGGGAGAGCTGGAGAAAGTATTCTGTTATGCACTGGAGAGAGATACGATCACGAAGGAAGATATTGATGCCGTCTGTGTGACGCAGATCACGAATCATATTTTTGAGATGGTAGATGCAGTTGCAGCCGGAAATCAGCAGAAAGCACTGGATCTGTATTATGAACTGCTGGCTTTAAAAGAACCGCCGATGCGTATTCTTTTTCTGCTGGTACGTCAGTACAGGATGCTTTTCCATGTCAAGGCACTTGCAAACCAGGGATATGGAAGAAAAGAGATTGCGTCTAAAGCAGGATTACATCCATTTGTGGCAGGAAAGAATATGGAACAGGCGAAGCGGTTTAAGATGGGACAGCTGCGCCGTGTGATGGAAGAAGGGGCACAGCTGGAGCAGGATGTAAAGACAGGATTGCTGACAGACAATCTTGCGGTAGAACTTTTTATTGTAAAACAGTCAGAAAGATAGATGGAGGAAGAAGTATTGTCAACAATTGATCAGAGTCATATTAGAAATTTTTGCATTATAGCACATATCGATCACGGTAAGTCTACACTGGCGGATCGTATCATTGAGCAGACAGGACTTTTGACTAGCAGAGAAATGCAGTCACAGGTTCTCGATAACATGGATCTGGAGAGAGAGCGTGGAATCACGATCAAAGCACAGGCAGTCCGTACTGTATATCAGGCAGATGACGGAGAAGAGTATATTTTCAACTTGATCGATACACCTGGACACGTCGATTTCAACTATGAGGTATCCCGAAGCCTGGCAGCCTGCGACGGAGCGATTCTTGTTGTTGATGCGGCACAGGGAGTTGAGGCACAGACACTTGCGAATGTATATCTGGCACTCGATCATGATCTGGACGTTATGCCGGTTATTAACAAGATTGATCTTCCAAGTGCAGAGCCGGAACGAGTAAAAGAAGAGATTGAAGATGTGATTGGAATTGATGCGGAGAATGCACCGCTGATTTCAGCAAAGACAGGTCTTAATGTACATGATGTTCTCGAGCAGATCGTACAGCAGATTCCGTCACCGGTCGGAGATCCGGATGCACCGCTTCAGGCACTGATCTTTGATTCCAAGTATGATTCATACAAGGGAGTTATTGTATTCTGCCGTATCAAGGAGGGTACGGTCAGAAAAGGTACACCGATGCTCATGATGGCAACAGGAGCAAAAGCAGAAGTTGTAGAAGTCGGAACTTTTGGTGCCGGTCAGTTTATTCCATGTGATGCACTCGAAGCGGGAATGGTAGGATATATTACAGCCAGCCTTAAGAATGTAAAGGATACGCGTGTCGGAGATACGATCACGAATGCATTAAATCCATGTGCAGAGCCGCTTCCGGGATATAAGAAAGTAAATCCGATGGTATACTGTGGACTTTATCCGGCAGACGGAGCAAAGTATCCGGACCTGAGAGATGCACTTGAGAAGTTGCAGCTTAATGACGCGGCACTTCAGTTTGAGGCAGAGACATCCGTGGCACTTGGATTCGGTTTCCGCTGTGGATTCTTAGGACTGCTTCATCTGGAGATCATTCAGGAACGTCTGGAAAGAGAGTACAACCTTGATCTTGTTACAACAGCACCGAGTGTTATTTATAAGATCCATAAGACAAACGGTGATGTGATTGACCTGACGAACCCGACAAATATGCCGGATCCTGCAGAGATTGAATATATGGAAGAGCCTATGGTAAAGGCTGAGATCATGGTAACATCCGAGTACATCGGAGCAATCATGGATCTGTGTCAGGAACGCCGTGGAATCTATCAGGGAATGGAATATATCGAAGAGACAAGAGCTGTGCTTACTTATCATCTGCCACTCAATGAGATTATTTACGATTTCTTTGATGCATTGAAATCAAGATCCAGAGGATACGCATCTTTTGATTATGAGATGCTTGGTTATGTACGTTCCGAGCTTGTCAAACTTGACATTCTGATCAACAAAGAAGAAGTGGATGCCCTTTCATTTATTGTATTCGAGGGAAGCGCTTATGAACGTGGAAGAAAGATGTGTGAGAAGCTGAAAGAAGAGATTCCGAGACGGCTTTTCGAGATTCCGATCCAGGCAGCAGTCGGAAGTAAGATCATTGCGAGAGAGACAGTTAAGGCAATGCGTAAGGACGTTCTTGCGAAATGTTACGGTGGTGACATTTCACGTAAGAAGAAATTGCTTGAAAAACAGAAAGAAGGAAAGAAGAGAATGCGTCAGGTTGGAAACGTAGAGATTCCACAGAGTGCATTCATGAGTGTCCTGAAGTTGGATGAGAACTAATGTAGATAAAAGAAGGAAGGGGAAGATACTGTTTTTTGTAAGACAGTATCTTTAGAATTATATCTCCATATTCCATTTTGCGTAAGAAAATGTAATTATTGTGATTTTTTCTCAGCAAGTGGAACACCGAAAGAACAGGCGGATTATGTCAGTGCTATGATTCAGGAGATTCAGAGTTATCAGGAATTGTCTGGAGAGTATGAAGTTCAGACAATTTTCCTGGGAGGAGGAACACCGTCTCTGCTGACTCCGGAACAGATAGAAAAGATTTTTACTACAATTTACCATATATTTTCAGTAAATGAGAATGCAGAGATCACAATGGAAATGAATCCGGGAACCGTTGATATTGAAAAGCTTCGTGCTATGAAAGCAGCAGGCGTAAACAGGTTGAGTATCGGACTTCAGTCTGCACAGAACGAAGAACTGAAGATGCTTGGAAGGATTCATACCTATGAGGAATTCCTTGAGACATGGAGACTGACAGAACAGGCAGGTTTCAAAAACAGAAATATCGATCTTATGTCTGCGCTTCCGGGACAGACGATGGAAAGCTACGAAGATACACTTTCAAAAGTTCTGGCACTTGAGCCGGAACATATATCCGCATATAGTTTGATATTGGAAGAAGGAACAGTATTCTACGACTGGTATGAAAAAGGGAAATTAGACCGCGGTGCATGGAAACTTCCGTCAGAGGAAGAAGAGTATGCGATGGGAGAATTGACAATACAAAGACTTGCAGAAGCAGGAATGCATCGATATGAGATATCCAATTATGCAAAGCCAGGGAAAGAATGCAGACATAATCTCGGCTACTGGGACAGAGTGGAGTACCTTGGGATTGGGGCAGGTTCCTCATCACTGATCAAAGGGGAGCGGTTTGACCATATCCGTGATCGGAAAGCATATATTGAAAAGATTAGAAATGGCGAGCCGATTCTTATTGACAGAGAAATCCTTTCTGTGGAATCACAGATGGAAGAATTCATGTATCTGGGGCTTCGCAAAATAGAGGGAGTTTCGAGAACAGATTTCCAGAATTATTTTGGAAAGAATGTGGATGATGTCTATGGGGAAATTCTTGATAAATTAGAAGAAGAACAATTGCTGGAATTTAGTGGAGATCGAATCCGACTGACGCATCGGGGGATGGATGTCAGCAACTGTGTGCTGGCGGAGTTCTTATTTTAAAGGCAGAAAACTAAAATTGTGCAAATTCAACCAAAAACAGTCATGAATTTTGTTGATTAATTTGATTGACTATGAATGAGTTTGAACGTATAATACAAACATAAAGAAAAACAAGCAGTCAGAAATGAAAGCAGGTTATCGAGACTGACCGAGTTTGACTGAATAAAGCTTGCAAATAAACTGCGGCAGCAGTTTGAAGTGACTGGATTGAGAGAAGGAGGAGTAAAATGATTTACACAGTAACATTTAATCCGTCATTGGATTACATTGTCTCTGTTGAGGACTTTAAGCTTGGACTTACGAATCGAACAAGTTCGGAGCTGATCCTTCCTGGTGGAAAGGGCATCAATGTTTCTACAGTGCTTGGTAATCTTGGCATCGAGAATACTGCACTTGGATTTTTAGCCGGATTTACCGGAAAAGAGATTGAAAGAAGACTCAAAGAGATGGGAGTTGCATCCGATTTTATTGAGATCAATGAAGGTGTATCTCGAATCAACCTGAAGTTAAAATCAATCGACGGAACAGAGATTAACGGAAGCGGTCCGGTGATCTCAGCGGAAGATGTAGAGAAGCTGATGGGGAAGCTTGACAAACTTGGCGAAGGTGATGTTTTATTCCTGGCAGGAAGTATTCCGACTTCTATGCCGGATGACATGTATCAGAAGATTATGGCGAAGCTCGACGGCAAAGGCGTCATGATCGTTGTAGACGCAACGAGAGATCTTCTGTTGAACGTTCTTGAATATCATCCATTTTTAATCAAACCGAACAATCATGAACTTGGAGAGATTTTTGATGTGGAGCTTCTGACAAGAGAATCTGTTGTACCATATGCAAAGAAACTGCAGGAAAAAGGAGCAAGAAATGTTCTTGTATCCATGGCAGGAGAAGGTGCAGTCCTTGTAGCAGAAGATGGAAGTGTTTATGACACTCCGGCGCCGAAAGGGGAATTAAAAAACGGTGTTGGAGCAGGAGACTCTATGGTAGCCGGATTTATGGCAGGCTGGATGGAGAAACATGAATACAGACATGCATTCCATATGGGAGTTGCATCAGGAAGTGCAAGTGCATTTTCAGAGAATCTGGCAACAAAAGAGGAGATTGCCGGAGTATATCAACAGGTTGTAAAGGAGGAGCGATAGGATGAGAATTACAGATTTGCTCGATAAAAGAAGCATTGCCTTTGACAAGAATCCGGCGAATAAGCAGGAAACTTTGGATATGGCCGTGGATTTGATGTGTGCAAGTGGTAAGATCAATGACACGGAAGCCTACAGAAAACAGGTTTACTTAAGAGAAGAGGAAAGTACAACAGGAATTGGTGAGGGAATTGCCATTCCGCATGGAAAAGGTGATTGCGTAAGCAAGCCGGGACTTGCAGCAATGGTCATTAAAAATGGTGTTGATTTCGATTCTCTGGATGGAGAACCGGTAACACTGCTATTCCTGATCGCAGCACCAAATACAGAGGATAACGTTCATCTGGAAGTACTTAGTAAATTATCAATGATGCTGATGGATGAGCAGTTTACAGAAGCTCTGAGAAATGCAACATCTGCGGAGGAATTCCTTTCTATTATTGATAAAGCAGATGATGAGAGAGCTGACATTGATGAGCAACTGGCAGATACAGGAAATGCAGAGAGCGATTTTAAGATCCTTGCAGTAACAGCATGTCCGACAGGTATCGCACATACATATATGGCAGCGGAAGGAATCGAGAAAGCAGCAAAAGCTGCCGACTGTTTCGTAAAAATCGAGACAAGAGGAAGCGGCGGAGCGAAAAATGTGCTGACAGACCAGGAAATTGCTGATGCGGATTGTATTATCGTTGCAGCAGACACACAGGTTCCGATGGATCGTTTTGACGGAAAGAAAGTAATCATCTGTCAGGTGTCAGACGGAATCAGCAAGGCAGATGAGCTGGTGGCACAGGCAAAATCAGGAAATGTTCCGGTTTTCCATGGAAATAATCCGGCAGCAGCCTCTTCTTCTACAGGAAAGAAAAGCGGCGGTGTCGGACATCAGATCTACATGCAGCTGATGAACGGTGTTTCTCATATGCTTCCACTCGTTGTTGGTGGTGGTATACTGATTGCAATCGCATTTTTGATCGACGGAATATGTGTAGATCTGAATGCACTTCCGGCTGATCAGAGAGCAAACTTTGGTATGATCACTCCGGTAGCAGCAGTATTTAAGCAGATCGGTGGAACTGCATTTGGATTCATGCTTCCGGTGCTTGCAGGATTTATCGCAATGGCAATCGGTGACCGACCGGCGCTTGCAGTTGGTCTTGTAGGCGGTATGATGGCAGCAAGCGGAAAATCCGGATTCCTCGGAGCTCTTGTAGCCGGATTCCTTGCAGGATATATCATTGTACTTCTTCGTAAAGTATGCGATAAGCTTCCGGATGCACTGGAAAAGATCGCGCCGGTACTTATTTATCCATTGATCGGAGTTCTTCTGATCGGACTTGCTATGATGTTTGTAATCGAGCCAATCATGGGTGGAATCAACACAGGCCTGAATAATGCATTGACAGGCATGGGAGATTCAAGTAAAGTAGTATTAGGACTGGTTCTTGGAGGAATGATGTCCATCGATATGGGTGGTCCGTTCAACAAGGCAGCTTATGTATTCGGTACAGCATCAATCGCAGCTGGTAATTATGATATTATGGCAGCAGTTATGGTTGCAGGAATGGTTCCACCATGTGCCATCGCCCTTTCCACACTGTTGTTTAAGGATAAGTTTACAAAAGAAGAAAGAGATGCAGGCCCGACAAACTTTATCATGGGTCTTGCATTTATCACAGAAGGAGCAATTCCATTTGCAGCATCTGATCCGCTGCATGTACTACCATCTTGTATCATCGGTTCAGCAATTGCCGGTGGAATGTCAATGTTGTTTGGATGTACACTGATGGCACCACATGGTGGAATTTTCGTATTCCCGGTTGTTGGAAATGCAGTAATGTATCTTGTTTCCCTCGTAGTAGGAACAGTCATCTCCGCAGTACTGCTTGGACTCCTTAAGAAGAAAGTAGCATAAAGCAATCACCATTTGGATGAAATGCCGAATAAAATAATCTGTCAAAACCAATAAAAAGAATATAAGAATCAGGACCTGAAGTCGTGGATCTGGAAGCGGATGCTTGAGATTCATGGCTTCAGGTTCTTTTTTAAAAGGAGAGACTAAGATGCTTACAGAACAAAGATATCAGATTATATTGGATTTGCTGAAAGAGAAGAAAAGTGTCACAGCGACAGAATTGAAAGAAATCTTAGATACATCAGAGTCTACGGTAAGAAGAGATATTACTGCACTTCATAAAGCCGGAAAGCTCATCAAGGTATTTGGCGGTGCAGTTGCGTTAGAAGATGGAGACACTGTCTCGGCTTACGAACCGACAGTTGAGCAAAAGAGCGAACTCTATGTGGAAGAAAAAAGAAAAATCGCGCAATATGCGGCAGGATTGATCGAGGATGAAGATTTCATATATCTTGATGCCGGAACAACGACAGGTTATATGATTGATGCTCTTGGGCATACCAATGCAGTCTTTGTGACCAATGCTGTTTCACATGCGCAGAGACTGGCAGCGAAGGGAATCAAAGTGTTTCTGATCGGCGGAGAACTCAAGAGTTCTACAGAAGCAGTGATCGGTGCTCAGGCAATGAAGAATCTGCAGGAGTATCATTTTACGAAAGGCTTCTTTGGAGCAAATGGAATCACAAAAGCAGAAGGATTCACAACACCAGATGCGAATGAAGCCCTGGTGAAACAAACAGCGATTGAGAGATGTAAGAATCGATATATTCTTGCAGATCATTCGAAATTCGGATGTATCAGTTCTGTGACATTTTCTGCTTTTGTGAATGCAAAGATTCTGACAGATGGCTGCCCGGCAGAGTATCAGGAGCTGGATTGTGTGATAGGGGTGGAAGAAAGAAATTTGATTTAACTTTGTTTCTTAGCGTGCTTGTTAGTTGTATAGATAACAAGCACGCTTTTTCAATTGTCCGGATACGGACAGTTTATGTTGTCAACATCCTTCTTGCCTCTTCACGGATGTATTACAGCTACAGACAGTGTTCTCCAGAAAATGTTAGAAGTAGGAACAAAAGCACCAGATTTTGAATTACCGGATCAGAATGGAGAATTACATAAATTAAGCGAATATCTTGGAAAGAAAGTAAAAAAGAAAAACTACGGAAAAGTATCCATGGGTGTGGTCAGAACAACATATTTTATTGACGAACATGGAATAATAGTAAAAACTAATGATAAAGTAAAAGCAGCGGATGATCCTGGAAAAATGCTGCAGGAATTAAGCAGATGAAAAACAAAAGGAAGGAATGGTTGCATGAATAAGAAAAAATCAAATTCAAAAAAGGCAGTTATGATAGGCTGCGGATTCGTAGGCTCAGCATCTGTATTT
>PPYE01320407.1_pt1 | contig 23236 bp, 13 predicted proteins | sample 1559881 | NCBI WGS metagenome assembly PPYE01 (sample SAMN08240022, study PRJNA423297) | Human gut metagenome, whole genome shotgun sequencing project. | reverse complement strand
CGACGAAATAAACTTTTTTCTTTTAATAATTTATCCATAATGACTCGTATTGAGTCAACCTATATCAGGACAAGACACTGTACTTTTTGATCAGAAAGTCCTTACTTTTTTACAAACTATTGAGCTTAAATTATTTAAAGAAAAAGTGTGACTACTCGTTTGTCTTTAATATGGTTATACTTAAAAACATGACTACTTATATTCTTATACATGACACGTCATGCATGCTTGCATGACTACTCCGGCAAATAACTATGTAGTATCTTAATATTTTAATAAGGTGAAAGGGTGAAGGGAAGGTGAAAGAAAAGCCTTCACCCTAAATCACTCATCAACAAATAGTTGGATCCGATTGAAAGGGTGAAGGCAAAATATTATAAACTAGATGTAAGAGTTTCTTTTTATTTCAAAGGATTAGCGGCTACTCCTTCGTGAGTCATAACAATCGGTTTGATATATCCGTTTTCGTCAAAGAACATTTCATCGATGCAAGTTACACGATGATTGCCGTCTGTTTCAGTCAATGGACGACGGTGATAAACAATATAAAATTTATCTGATTTTGGTTCGTGAATAACTGAATGATGTCCTGCACCCCTGCCTATATTAGGATCTTGTTGAAGTATAGTGCCTATCCTGTTGAAAGGTCCGAAAGGAGAATCTGCTATAGCATATGCTACACTGTAATTAGGACCTGTCCATCCACCTTCTGACCACATGAAATAATATTTCCCATTATGTATAAACATAAAAGGGCCTTCTACATAATTTTCGGGAGTTACTTCTTTGAAAATAGTACCGTCTTCAAAAGGGATAAAACCGGTAAAATCATCATTCAGCTTGGCGACGTTACAATGTTTCCAGCCACCATAATAAATATAATAGCTTCCATCTACATTTTTAAATACAAACTGGTCGATGGGCTGTGCACCATTATAAAATTTGTCAATCAATGGTTTGCCTAAATAATCTTTATAGGGTCCCTGAGGCTTATCAGCTACTGCTACACCAATGCCACCGTATTCTTCATCATTTTGTATGTCATTCCCACCAAAGAAGAGGAAATATTTATTATCTTTTTTAAGGATAGCAGGTGCCCACATTGCACGTTTTACCCATGTCACGGCACTATTATCAACAATCCTTTCGTGTTTTGTCCAGTTGATCAGATCAGGTGAAGAAAAGGCATCCATAAAGATTTGTTCGTCGTAAGGAGCTGAATAAGTAGGGAACACCCAGTATTCGTTATCGAAAATGATTCCTTCCGGGTCAGCATACCAGCCTTCTACAATCGGATTTTCGGAAGTAACCTCTTCCGTATTTTGCTTGGCCTTTTGATTACATGATAATAAAGTGATTAGAGAGAGCGTGAGGAATAGAAAGTTTTTTTTCATAATACCTGATGGATTAAATAGTTGTGTTTATCGTTTTAATTATAAGTATATTATAATTTGGTCTTTCATTAAGAAGAAACAAAAGTAATGATAAAATATTTATAAATTGATAATTGAGAAAATAAAAGTTATTTGTGGATTTAAGGAGGTGGGTTTAGAAATTATATTTAGAACTTGTTTAAATTTTCCACACAAAATAGATTATAAGATTTTAATTCAATTGTATTCATAAATTTTAAGTAATAATAGTTTTAGTGTCTTTTTTTTCTTCAATAGGGTGAGTTCCGGATTTTTTTATCTATCTTTTATTTATGTTTGAAATCCGGAACATACCATCTTGAATTATTATTAAAATTCCCGGATATGTACTATATTTGTACTGTAAAATCTTTCCCCCATTAGTATCAATATAGACGTTTTCTGAAAGTTACTTAGCTTTTAGTTATGATGATTGTTAACTTATAAACACACTACCACACTATTGTTAAGATGAATTATCTTCTTAGTGTTTGTCAAATATTTAGCTATAACTACAAACAACTATTTTTAAGAAATGGCGCAAGTAATACTGGAAAACTTACCTTTAGAAGAACGATTGGAATACATCAAGGAACAACAAAGAAGGCGGGAAGAAAAAACAATAGTGCCTAATGAAAAAGTAAGATATAGGTGTGAGCAACTCAATATTACAAAGATAGATGATATACCACGAAGCCACTCCACACAGAAGAAACAATATATTCTGGAATTCAATCCGTCCAGAAACTTTGTACATGTTCAACTTGAAGAATATTTCCCAACGATTAATCCTACTGTTTTAAAAGCAATATTTGAATTTGTGAAACTGACAGAGTTTGTAAGAAACAATGTTAAATTTGAACTAAACGATTCCGGTAAAATTGAAAAAGTGACGAATCGCCAAGAAATCCATAATAACTGGGATAATTTAAAAAAATCAAGTGATTTTGAAACAGAATTCATTAAAAAGTTAAGAGCTAATCATCCTAAGACAGTAGATAAAATCATAGAGATAGGTGATAAACAATTCTCATTAACAGCAAATCAGGAAGAGGAGTATAGAAGAGACTTATTCTATTTTGTCTTATTTGATAATTATACGGGTATGGTGACAGATACAGAAAATAAAGAAGAATTTTTATTTAGATCTGTATTATTTCCTGAAGTAATAATACCGTTGGAAATGGACGGTGTGTTGAAAAAAACGGATGATCCAAATTTATTCATTTATCGTAAGAAAGGGAAACCTATTCTTACAGAAAATATAATTAATATCATAAAGGAAAAATATAACAAAATTCATAAGGCAGATGTAATGTATGATTTTACCGAATATTATGTGAATTTTGATCTGAATTTAGAATGGGATAGTATATCAAAATTACCGGTAAAAGCAAACCTTCAAATTCAGGAAGGGGTAAGAAATAATATTGAAAATATCTGTGAATATAAACTTCGAAAATTGTCTTAAGATGAAAAAAGTATCGTTTGTAATGGATAAGATAATGGTTGTTTCAACTGTAACCTGGTATGTTTTTGGGGGAATAATATTTCTTTTATTTTTCGTATTAAGCCAAATTGTAATGCAAGATATATTTAAGCTGTCTTTCGGTGCAGGTGCTGCCATTTCTGTATTTTTTATGGTAGCGGCTTTATCTTTATTTAAAAAATATACACAAAGGACTGTGACAATTGAAATTGTTGATAAAGAGACTATAACTATCTTATTTAACAATAAAGAAAAAGTATCTTGCCCGATATCAGAGTTAAAGAAAATGAATACAATCAGCAAAGAAAACATCAAGGCTGATGTACAAGCAGAAATCATATTTAAAAATTCTAAGATCGATTTATTTAGTGCTCTGAATACAGAGAATAAGAAACAGTTTGATCGTTTTATTACATATCTTGAAAAAGAGTTTCGCTTTACTTATAAAAAAGCTCCTTTTTCGCTTAAGTGGTCTAAATATTATGTAGAATATCAAAATCCATTATATCATGAGTAGTTATTTACCCAATGAAAGGACGTATGCTGTTTGTACTAATCAGATAGGATTAGATAATGAAATATTTGTAATTCATCCTGATTTAAGAATAAATGCAACAGTAAACTGGGAAGAAATCCGCCCTCTTTTGACAAGAGTCGATCGTAAGTTAAAAGATGAATTCACTTGTAAAACATGTTGGAGTTCAGGATTGGGGACGATTGCTTTTGGTGCCGGTGTAATAACCGGATTAGCTGTAGCAGCCACTGTGGCAACAGTACCTGTGATTGGTTGGATAGTAGGGGGAGCCATTGCTTTAGGATGTTTAGCATACGGGCTATGGAAATTATTTACCACTCCTACATGCAACCAAATGATTGAATGTGAAGAATCGCAATGGATACTGTTTCATCCAGATGTTACCTTTGATAAGCATAACGCTATAATTAAAACATCAATGCTTAAGTGTAAAGAAGGAGGAATCATTATGCCGTTTATCAGCGAAGCTGCTGCTTTTGATGCAGCTTTAAAAGTAGGCTTATGCAATTTCGCAGATTTAAGTTTGAATGTTGTTGCAAGTTTTTTTAGTGGGTATGTATTTGGATATACTTTAGGAACCACTCCTTTTCTCAGTCAGATGCTACCTGCAGCTGAAATGGCAATTATAACTGCTTTTGTTTATCAGGGGGCAGAAAATCTGGAACGTGAGGGAATTAGGACTGTCAATGACGAATTACTTGGAGGAAATGATAATCCCTATTATCAGGCAGCCCAGAATGTTGAACCAACTAATAATTATGATATATTGCCGGAAGATACTGCAGATGCAGCTGGATTTGTAACAGGTGATTTAGAGGGAGATCTTACCCTTTACATGATATAAGAAACTCACCTAATATAACGCCTGCACAAATATCAGAAATAAATAATGCTATAGCTGCGGCAGAGTCATCAGGAAGTTGCGCAAATCCTGCTACAAGACAAGTTTTTCAAAATGCTAGAAGTGGAGTTTATGGTAGTCAAATACAAGAGACTTTTACCAACAGATCTGGTGATGATAGGGGAATGAATACTACAAGGAATCATCAAGCTGCTCATAATCAAGCCAGAAGGACAAGAGCCGACAATATTAAGAATCGTTTAAATATAGCGGCTATCGTCATGCCATTTATAGGTATTGTTTTTGATGAGATTGGAATGAGACTCTTATCAGATGCTGCATTCGAAGACTTAGCCAATTCAATATCTGTATATTCTAAAGATTATTAGTACCATCCTTATAAGGTAAGATATGATTAAGATAAATTACTTTCTTGATCATATCACCTCAATACTAATACAATAAATCCTTTTGCCCATATCATCACCAGAAAGAGCTGTTGAAGGCTTCATCCTCTCTATTTCTACATAATCTTTTCCGGTGAATCTCTTTTTAGGAATATAATTATAAAATATTTCATGAGTTTTATCATCTGATGTGATGATATCACTTAACTCTGCATTTAAAGGCTTTTTTACTATCGTATATTTATATCCTTGTAAATTACTTCCTAAAAAGAATTCGTAAGTATTGCCGTTTGGTATAGATGCATTGACAGTATATATGTTATTATCTTCCAATTCATCTTTTATATCCAGTATGAGATACACTACATGTCCAATATCTGATGATGGATATTCCATTGTTATATCCGGGGTTTTAATTATTATAGCTACACTGTCTTTTCCTACAAAATCTTGTTTAGGAGTATAATTATAAACAAATTGTATCGGATTTGTTTTCAGTGGAGATATCACACTCGTTTCTGCGTTGTATGGACTATTTATGATTTGATAATTACGAATGTCATCCATACCTATAAGATATTCTAAATTGCTATTCTTTTCAACTTGTAGGTTTAATTTGGAAATATGGCTAACTTCATCTCCCGGAGGACACACTATAATAGGGGGCTCATTTTCTTTAGTATCACATGCTGTAAATAAAAACAGTGAGATAATGATTAAGGTGAAAAGACTGTAAGTAAAGTTCTTCATAAATAATTTAATTTAAGTCCCGCTTATAATATAAATGCAGTTTGATAGTGATTTATTGCATCCGCTGATTATATTTCTCAGTAAAAATAGTGATATTAATTCTTCTGAACAATATTTATACTTAATCCAACAGTTTTTATACATGTTTTCACAATAAAGTTGTTATTATTGTAGTTAAGATTTAAAGCATACACCACCACACTATGAAACACTTACTTTTAGCTGTATTGTGCAGCTTTTCAGCCTATACTACCGGAGCAAAACTGGAATATACCGTTACACGATATTCATCTGAAGACGGATTATCTCAAAACACAGTAAGTTATATCATGCAAGATCATAAAGGATTGCTTTGGTTTGCTACATGGGATGGGATAAACAAATTTGATGGTTACAATTTTCGTTCTTATAAAGGAAGACCGGGAGATGTTGACGGGTTAACTAATAATCGTATTGATTATATAGGAGAAGACAAGTACGGATTTATATGGGTATTGAGTTATGATAATAAGGCTTCTCGTTTTGATCCTCGTACAGAGAAATTTCAGTCGATAAATTTTCAGGATGACAATCTATATCAGATTACCTCAATACATATTATGAAAAGCGGGACAGTGTGGCTTTTAACTAATAACGAAGGTGCAATACGTGTAAAAACAAATGAAATTGATTTTTCAATAGCTACCGAAGTTTATTCCTTAAAAAATGGTATGCTTTCAGGATCTAAAGTATATATGGTTCATGAAGACAGTCAGGGGAATGAATGGTTATTAACAAACAACGGCTTATTAATGATTAATAAAGAAGAAGATAAACCTCTGTCTTATTTCGTAGAAACCAAGTCCGGTAATAAGCAAACAAGCCAGTCTTTTTATACTTTACTGGAGATGGAAAATGAAATATTCTTTGGATCAGACCGTGGTCGTGTTTGGCGTTATCAGAAAAAGGATAACCATTCCGAACTTTTAGAGCTACCCACTATCTCACGTTTGATGTCTGTTAATACGATATCATCGGATGAATTAATATTTTCTACAGCTAGTGACGGATTTTTTACGTATGATTTGCAATCGGAAGAATTAAAACATTATACTACAAATACCTGTAAAGGACTTGTAAATAATAACATAAGAGAAGTATATGTAGACAGGCATAATGAAGTATGGTTAAGATTGAAAAGCTGGGGGGTAACTCACTTTGATCCCCGGACAGGGATTTGCCGTGAACTTAGTATAAAAGATGAGGTCGGCAATCCGCTGGTTTCTCAGGAAAACTTTGAGATCAGGGAAGACTGTAAAGGAAATGTATGGGTACATCCCTATGGGGGAGGTTTTTCTTATTATGACCGTGAAACAAAAGAACTTATACCATTCAGTACATCCGCAGAACCGATAAAATGGAAATCCTCAAACAGGAGATATGCCTCGTTTTTTGATAATCAGGGAAACTTATGGCTTTCTACCTTCTTTAACGGATTGGAAAAAATCATATTCCGTAAAAATGATTTTCATCTTCTCACACCCAATCCAAAAGATAGCGAATTGCCCGAAAATGATATTCGTGCCTTATTTATAGATCGCGACAGCAATTTGTGGGTAGGAACGAAGAATATGGAAGTTGATATTTATGATAAATATCTCAACTATCGGGGTAAATTAAGTGAATCCGGTAAAATTATTAAAAACGGGAAAGCCCAATTGGCGCGCGCATATTGCTTTACACAAGGTGAAGATGGAGTAATGTGGATTGCTACCAAAGGAGAAGGTATTATAAAAGCAGAGAAAATTAGTAATTCTGAGTATCGGTTAACTAAATACAAACATGACCCCCGTGATATTTACAGCCTCAGCAATGATAATGTTTATTGCATATTTGAAGATAGCTCAGGTAGAGTTTGGGTAGGGACTTATGGCGGAGGATTGAATTATCTGACGGTAGACGATAATAATCAAGTGCGTTTTATCAATCACCGGAATAATTTGAAAGGATATCCTGTTGATGAGTGTTACCGTATTCGTTTTATTACAGAAGATAAGAACAATCAGGTGTGGATAGGAACAACTGCCGGTATACTTATGTGTAAAACCGGACTTAACATACCTGAGGAGCTGACTTTTAATCATTATTTCCGTATCCCGGAAAAGATCAATAGTTTATCAAATAATGATGTACATTCTATATTTTTTTCCCGGGCAGGAGATATGTATGTTGCCACTTTCGGAGGGGGATTAAATAAACTAATCTCCATGGATGACGATGGAGTAATCTTCAAATCTTATATGACCGGTGAAGGGATTTCCTCAGATATTTTATTGTCTATTGAAGAGGACATTGACGGGAATATCTGGATTGTTACTGAAAATGGAATAACTAAATTTATTCCTTCTACTGAAACCTTTGAGAATTATGCCCGGAAATCTTTTTCATTTGATATCCAGTTTAATGAAGGTAACCCTGTGCGTACATTTAACAATGAAATTATAGTTAGCACAACAAAGGGTTTACTTCGTTTTCATCCTGACCGTTTGTCTAAAAATAAAGATGTTCCGCAAATTGTTTTCTCGCAATTATTGATTGCGAACAAGGAAATTAAGCCCGGGGCAGAAGACTCTGCTTTAAAGGTAGCATTAGACGATACGGATAAATTAGTACTTTCCCATAAAGAAAATGTTTTTTCCGTACAATATGCTGCATTGGACATGAGAGGTTCAGATGAAATACAATATGCATGTATTCTGGAAGGATTTGAAAAAGAGTGGAAAAATGTAGGAAAACAAAGGATTTCTACTTATACCAATCTTCCTAAGGGCAACTACGTGTTTAAAGTAAAGTCAACAAACAGTGATGGTATATGGACCGATAATACCAGGACTTTAAATATAACTATTCTGCCGTCATTCTGGGAAACGCCCTGGGCTTATCTCATATATGTAGTGATGTTGGTAGCCGTGGTAATGATGGCAGTTTATTTCCTGTCAACTATTTATCGCCTCAAAGACCGTGTCTCATTAGAGCAACAGATAGCAGATATCAAGCTGCGTTTCTTTACAGATGTATCTCACGAATTGCGTACACCATTAACACTGATTACAGGGCCGGTAGAGCATATTCTCTCAAAAGGTGATCTGTCTAAAGAATCTCATGAGCAATTGCAACTGGTAAAAAAGAATACAGATCGTATGCTACGGTTAGTAAACCAAATACTCGATTTTAGGAAGATACAGAACCGAATGATGAAAATGAGGGTACACGAAGTCGATATAATACCATTTATTCATCAGATTATGGATAGCTTTGATTCCCTGGCGAAAGAACATCAGATAGAATTCCAGTTTGTTTCCGAATCTGCTTCTTTAAAAGTTTGGATAGACTCTGATAAAGTAGAAAAAATAATTTTTAATCTGATTTCCAACGCATTTAAATTTACTCCTCCCGGAAAAACGATACAGGTATCAGTAAAAGAGGAAAAAGAAGCAATAAATATCGAAGTAAAAGATCAGGGTATTGGTATAGCTGAAAGTAAGCAAAAGACCATATTTATGCGATTTGAGAACCTGATGGAGAAAAATCTTTTTAATCAACCCAATTCAGGTATCGGATTATCTTTGGTAAAAGAACTGGTAGATTTGCATAAAGGTAATATTTGTGTGACGAGTAAGGAAAACGAAGGTAGCTGTTTTTCCGTAAGATTGTTGAAAGGCAGGGAACATTATGGTGAAGATGTTGAATTCATTTTAGCAGATTATGAAAATGTTCCGGAAGAGAAGCAAACTAGTCAAATAAAAACTACTCAGATTACAGAGGGTGAAAAAGAGATTACAGAGCTGGAAGATAAACCCACTGTATTATTAGTTGAGGATAACACGGAACTTCGCTTCTTCCTGAAAAGTATTTTTCTGGAAACCTTTAATGTGATAGAAGCAGGAGATGGGCAGGAAGGTATAGAAAAAGCTTTGCAATATGTACCCGATATGATAATTTCTGACCTGATGATGCCTGTAAAAGATGGCAATGAATTGATAAAAGAGCTTCGGGCAGATATTTCTACCAGCCATATCCCTATAGTGTTGCTGACAGCCAAATCAAATATTGAAAGTAAACTCGAAGGTCTGGAACTTGGAGCAGATGATTACATAACCAAACCCTTTAGTGCAGCGTATCTAAAAGCACGTATTGACAATCTGCTGGCTCAAAGAAGTAAACTGCATGACTATTATGGCGCAACAAAAGACATAGCACGGCAGGAAATTGAGAAGCCCAAACTTTCTGCAAATGATCAGAAATTTATGGATACCTTGTTAAATGCAATGGAAGTCAATATGGATAATGGCTCTTTATTAGTCGATGACCTGGTACGGGAGTTTGGAATGAGCCGGTCGGTATTCTTTAAGAAGCTTAAAAGCCTTACAGGGTTATCTCCTGTAGAATTTATACGGGAAATCAGAATAAAACGGGCTGCCGAATTGATTGAAACCAATGAGTATACAATGGCGCAGATTGCTTATATGGTGGGAATAAATGACCCCCATTATTTCAGTAAGTGTTTTAAACAGGTGTTTACAATGACACCTACCGAATATAAAGAGGGTTTGTTAGCAAAGAGAGAGTATAGTAGAGAATTTATTTAAGGTGCTGATTAAAAAACTCCAGTGATTCCTTTTGCATCTCTTTATTAAAGAAGTGAGGAGAATCCCATATCTTGGTTTTTAATTTATCTCCGGCATTCTGGCTATCCCATACTGATTGCATTATTTTATAAGCATCTTTCACTCCTTCTATCGGAAAGAGCTTATCTTTGGTCCCATTGATAAAGAACATGGGTTTGGGACAAGCTATAGAAGCTACATGCGGATAGTCCAGATAATTGCGCAAGCCAGGTACCAGCATCGAGTAAGACGATCCGCCTTTATTCTGGTTATTCGTTAATGTCATCAGAGAATCTGTAGTATTCATCCAGCAGATTGCAGTTGCTGCCTTTACTTTATCTGTAGCAGCAGACAACATCCATGCACGATGAGCACCCATGGAAAAACCTAAAGCGCCGATGTTTTCTTTGTCAACCAGTGGTAATGTTTCAAGGAATTCTACACTTCGGATATCATCGTATGTGATTACTCCACCCCAGTTCATACCCATCTGCATCAGGTTCGAAGCAAGTGCTTGTTGCCCGTCGTAGTCGATTCCTTCTTTTCTGCCGCGTTCACTCCAGAAGAGTGCATCAATGGCAAGGACTACATATCCGTTTTCAGCAAAGTAATCGCCTACCCATACATCATCATAGCATTGTTTAGCCCACTGTTTGGCATCTGCATATTCTTCTTTCGTAACACCAAAGGGTTCTACCATTTTTTCTTTTCCGATAGAGAATTTGGCACCATGATCATGTAATATCACTATGGCAGGAAAAGGACCTTTGCCTTCCGGTATAAGCAAATAAGCCGGTATACGTGACCATTCGGAGATATTGAAAACAATTTTATGAGCTGCATACCCGTTGCGTTTTACGGATGCAATAGTTTCGTAATTAAAAGAAGAAGGTTTTGGTGGTACGGGTAGCAGGCAGGAAATAAAAACATTACGTGCTTCCTGTCTCCACGTATTATAATCTTGTATAGGTGAGTTTCCCCATGCCATCGGGAAGGTGAGGGTTTCTTTTATCTTGTCATAAAAGGTTGGCATATTATTGACTGTTCCGTAAGGTAAATATTGTCTGTTATCTTGCGCTATTGACAATGTACTTAAAGAAACAATACATGCACAAAGAAAAAACTTTTTCATGGTTATATACTTAATTGATAAAAAACAAAGAGGATAGCAAATAGAAAACAAAAGTAATCATTTTTTGCCAGCCTCTTTGAATACTAATTAATTAAACTACACTAATTATACCCGTTGTTTTGCTTAAAGTCGTCTTTATTACTTACAGCATCAAGCTGGGTTTGTGGTATCGGGCGGAGTACATGATAATCTTTAATATTAGCTTTAGCATCAGGATTCCACTTAGTTACGTATTCTAATAATTTGCCTGTACGGTTCAGGTCAAACCAGCGTAGTTGCTCACCTACCAGTTCACGGGCACGTTCTTCCAGGATGAAATCGATATTCATGTCGGCAGTGGTAACTTCCATTTCTGCTTCTCTACCTGTATAGGCTCTTGTTCTGCGAAGAGTGTTTATATATGAAAGTGCTTTATTAATATCTCCTCCAGGTTTTAACATTTCCCCTTCTGCTGCAATTAAGTACATTTCTGCTATACGCATAACGAAAGCATCTCGTTTACTTCTTGTTTCCATAGCTGTAGCACGGGTAGGGTCCGCGTGTTTATGCATTTCGATAAATACACGGTTATCCTTCAAGGATTCATCTTCATTATAAAGATCATTTATATCTCTTAGCTGATATTTCAATTTAACTCTGTCCTTAAAAGATTGAGGCATTACTTTTTTGGTAAGATAAAGAGCAGTATCTCCTTCAATCATTTCCGTATACTCGCCATTTTTAAGTCCACCGGAGTTTTCCATCCATACTTCACGGAATGTTCCTGCATATCGTTGATCAATATCTTCACTGTAGAGAGAAAGCAGCCGCCTGGTTGTTGCATATCGCTGATATCCTACACCATTTAAATCGATTGTAGAAGAACCCGGCTGGAAATCGTACCGGATGCAAAACATAAGATGTAACTGGTTACCTCCTTCTTTCCTGAATGCATTAGCTTTGGAATTACCATCGTAGTCTTCCATGTCTACATTTAATAAAAGATCTGTGGTATAGTTTACATACCAGATCACCTCTTTATTTGTAGAGCCTTCGCTATTCTCCATTTTCCAAAGAGCAGCATAATCTTCTGCCAGCTCAAAATCGTAATCGGATATTACTTTATCTGCCAGTTCAGCAGCTTCCGCATATCTGCCCCTTGTCAATAACATTCTTGCTTTAAATGCTTCGGCTGCCGGTTTGGTAATACGTCCGCCTTCGTGTGCAATTCTGCTTTCCAGATTTTTGATAGCCTTATCTAAGTCTTCAAATATCTGATCATATATTTGGTCTTTTGAAGATTTATAAGCTTCAGTCTGCACTCCTTCTGATGGAGTAGTGGTCAGGTGTACTTCACCCCATAATTCAGTAATATGCCAATAATAGAACGCTCGCAAAAAGTAAACTTCACCTTTACGTAATGTCTTAATATCATCTGCCAGAGGTGAATTGTCAAGACGGGCTAACGCCGTGTTACAATAATTAATAGCCGCATAAAACCTATCCCAGTATACCTGAAGAACCGGGCTTTGAGCATTTAAACTGATGTCATATAGAGAGTATTCCGGATGATGGCAATCGCCACCTTTAACAAACAAGTCTGTACCCAATTCGGTCAAGGTAGCTCCTCCTTCTTTTCCATACCAGAAACGGATAGGAGTATAACAACTATTTATTAAGGCTTCAATACCTACTTCCGTGTTGTAGAAAGGGTCTTCACTTAACCCGCTGTAATTTGTTTCTTCAAGAAAATCACTGCATGAGGAACTGAAGAAGACAATTAGTAATACATATATTATATTCTTTTTCATGATGTGTAATTGATTAGGGATTAAAAATTAAGATTAACTCCAAATACTACCTGTCTGGTCATTGGGAAGGAAATTGATCCTCCGCGTTCCGGGTCATAAGGCCCCATATGACTGAATGTGAAGAAGTTCTTAAGTGTTCCGTACACTCTCAGATTAGATATCCCGACACTGTTCAGTAAATTTGTAGGGAAGGTATATCCGAGTGTAACATCTCTTATTTTTAAGAAAGAACCATCCTGATACCATAATGTACTCATATATGCACTTTGCAGGTTCTTGTCTTTATCCGGACGTGGATGTGAGTTGGTAGGATTCTCAGGTGTCCAGTAATCTACCTTAGGACCATTTTCCATACCATTTATTTTATAATTTCCACTTGCTTCGCTCTGGATGGTCTGACCCACACGTGCATACATAAATACGGATAGATCAAAACCTTTATAACTGAGATAATTATTAAATCCGAGAACAAAATCCGGGCGTATGGTTCCAACAATCTTTCTGTCTTTCTCGGCAGAGATATTTTCGTCACCATCTACATCTTCAACCTTGATATCTCCGGGTAACTGACCATATTTAGCAGCCTGAGTCTCTTCCCCAAGTTGCCAGATCCCTATTTTATTATAATCATAGAATACACTTGTTGGGTGGCCTACAAACCATGAATTGGCTAAGTCTCTGTCTGTGCCGCTATTCAACTTCTGGATGGCTTCACGGTTAAGAGTAAAGCTTAAGTCAGTTCTCCAGGAAAATCCATCTTTCTTAGAGGGTACAAAGTTATTGCTGTTTAACACAACTTCAACACCTCTGTTACGTACTTCTCCCACATTTTCCATAACGCTGGCAAAGCCGGAAGTACCAGGTAACACACGGGACATAAGTAAGTCTGTAGTGTTGGTTTGGTATACATCAACAGTCCCGCTGAGTCTGCCGTTTATAATGCCGAAATCAAGTCCGATATTAAACGTTTGTGTCTTTTCCCAAGTAAGAGCTTTGTTTGATATAAATGCAGGATAATAACCATAAGCAGCACTTTCACCAAATGCATAAGTTGTGTTACTTAATCCGCCTAAAGTTTGATAAGGGTCTACAGCACTGTTTCCTGAAAGTCCCCAGCTAAGCCTTAATTTGAGGTCGGACATAAAATCCTGATTCTTCATAAATCCTTCATCAATGATTCGCCATGCAAATGCCGCAGATGGGAAATATCCCCATTTATGACCCTTTGCCAATACAGAAGAACCGTCAGCACGTAAGGAGACATTGAATAGGTATTTATCCATTAATTTATAATGTACACGACCAAAGAAAGATACCATTTTATCTTCTCTGAGGTTGCTTCCAATCAACTTTTCGTCGGCATTTGAGGCAAGATTATAAAAAAGGTTACCTGCTGAGGTCTGGTTTCTTCCGGATGCATCATACATCTCACGGTGATTGGAAATAACACTATTACCAAGCAAGAAATTAAATCCGTGTATTCCGAATTCCTTGTTATAATTAAGAGTGTTTTCCCACGTGTAGTTTGTATGATCTGTTATTTCAACTCCTGATTTTGAATGAGTACCTCCCCCATTAATTGTATATTTATCATAATAATAGCCTCTGCGTAAATTATCAAAATCAAGTCCAAGAGTACTTCTGAAAATAAGCTTATCTATTATTTCCCAATTCAAATAGGCAGAAGAGAAAATACGTTTGGTAATGTAATTGTTCTTATAAGCATTTTCCACTTCATCGGCCAATGGACTAACCGAAGTACCACTACCATAGGAGGGATAAGTAATGATCTTACCTTCATCATCATAAGCTTTACCAATAGGTATTATTTTATTTGCCTGGTTTAGTGGGTCTTGCCTGCGGTTATTATCCTTATAAGTAATTAAAACGCTTCCTCCTACACTTAATCTCTTATTAATAACCTGGTCTATACCTATCATTCCGTTAAAACGGGTAAGATCATCATTCTTCAATAACCCTTTCTCTTTGTAATACCCTAAAGAGAAGTTTACTTTTGTTTTTTCAGTTCCTCCCGTCACATTGAATTCATAATTTTGCAGGAAACCGCTGTTGATACATAAATCCTGAAAATCAATAAATTCACCATTCCGGATACCTTCCAGTTCTGCAGGAGTAAAAATTTGACTTTCATCTGTAATCCCTTTTGTTTTATAAGCTTCTTTTTTAAAAGCTACATACTCTTCACCGGTTTGGATATCTGCCAAACCTGAATGCATTTGAGGGCCGAAATACGCATTAAAAGAAACTTTAGCTTTTCCTGTAGATCCTCTCTTTGTGGTAATAAGAATTACACCATTAGCACCACGCGAACCATAGATTGCTGTAGAAGATGCATCTTTAAGAACTTCGATTGATTCAATATCTGATGGATTAATGTCAAGAGAAGATCCGTAAGCAACTCCGTCTACCATAATCAATGGAGCATTTGATGCATTTAAAGAACGGTTTCCCCGCAGTGTAAAGTTTAAACTACCTCCGGCCTGGCCATCACTTTTAGTCATGTCAAGACCTGCTATTTTACCTTGCATGGCTTCCAAGGCATTACTTGCAGGAATACCGGTTATATCTTTTGATTTGAGAGAGGATATGGATCCCGTAATATCCCTTTTCCTCATTACACCGTATCCTACTACAACTACTTCATCCAGTGCCTGAGTATCTTCTTTCAATTGTACATTGATTACGGATTGATTTTCTGCAGTTATTTCCTGTGTGATGTATCCTATATAAGAATAGATAATAGTAGATTGCGAAGAATTAACTTCAATAGCATATCTACCTTCAAAATCGGTAATTGTACCGGTTGTTGAGCCTTTTACACTCACATTTACTCCGATCAGGGGTTCATTGTTTTCATCGGATATTATACCGGTAATTTGCTTACTTTGCCCATATGCCATTATTAACTGGCAGGTTATTAGCAAAGTAAATAGACAGATTCTTTTCAGATTGAAATAATGTCTGTTTTTCATAATAAAGTAATTTGGGTGATTAATGTTTTCCTAATACGTGTTAAGACAAAATATGCCCGTTTTATTTTATGCAAATATGGAATAAAACTATTGTAAAAGCGTGTAAAATATGCTTTGATCAGTGAAATTTTTGATTGATTTTGTGCGAACAGAATTTTAACTGGGTTTTAAATATGAAGAAAGTGCTGATGGACTACAATATGCTGTCTATGCCGATATAAATGGCAAATCATTTGTATTATGAAATAATATTTTTTCATAGTTTACTTATAAAAATATATTTTATTGATATTATATAGATTGATAGATGGTTATTGCTTATTAGTAATTTGATTACTTATATTGTAAGTGAAATGCTAAGCTTTAAAATCTTTTTATTAAAAAAAGTTTATCTATTTGCTTGGAGTTTTGTGTAAATAGTTATATTTGCTATGTTAATTAATTAAAATCATAATTCTATGAAGGGAAAACCAGCTTAAACCGTGTTCTTATGACATAAACACATTCTTTATTGCTCATTTTCTTCAAATTTTAGGGGAACTTATACTGATACTACCTTGCAAAGGTATAGTAAAGGGAAGTGCTATGTATTAATCAAAAAAGATTTAGTAGAGTTTATAGAAATAAACATTAGTTTTTAATAAAAAATAAAAGCCTATGAAAACATAAAATGAACAATGAAAACTCCGGTTGTTTGCTATGTACCGGTATGCTTAAAATCAATACGAAAAAAATTGAGTATTAATAAAATGAAAAACAACTTTATGGAAACAGTATCGAGATTTCTAAGGAAAATGAAAGTAACAGGCTGTTTTTTTCTTCTTTGTATATTGCTCCCTATTACAGCCAAGGCAGAAAAACACAAAGAATATTCTTCTTTAAACACTTTAAATGATTATCATCAAATAGCCCAACAATCACAAGAAATAACAGGGACAATACGTGATGGAAATAATGAGCCGATAATCGGTGCAAATGTAATGGTAAAGGGTACTACCATCGGTACTATTACCGATTTAAATGGTAAATATACACTTCAAGGGGTTCCTGGAGGAAGTGTTTTGGTTTTTTCATATATAGGATATGAAACTCAGGAAATTAATGTTGGAAACCGGACTTCGATTGATGTGGTGTTACGCGAAGACATGGAATTATTAGACGAAGTTGTAGTGGTAGGTTACGGAACTATGCGTAAATCTGATGTTACGGGTTCTATTTCTGTAGCAAAAGGAGAGGATATGGTTAAAGGACAGAACTTTAGTGCACTTGACAATTTGCGCGGTAAAGCAGCTGGTGTGAATGTTTTCTCTAATTCAAGTCAGCCGGGTGCCTATAATAATCGCGTTGTTATTCGTGGTATGGCTACAATTAATGCTTCTTCTAATCCACTGTATGTAGTGGATGGAGTAGTGATGGAAGATTTCGGCTTATTGAATCCGAATGATATTGAAAGTATTGAAGTCCTGAAAGATGCATCAGCCGCAGCTATTTATGGAGCTCGTGGAGCAAATGGTGTAATCCTGGTTACAACCAAACGTGGTAACAAAGGTGAAGGAACTGTAGTAACCTATCAGGGATCTGTAAGCATAAGCACGGTTGCCCGATATATGGACGTTTTAAATGCCCAGCAATGGTGTGACGCTTTTATGATTGCTTTGGAAAATGAAAATAATTATCAGGGAATGAATTGGTCTTTAGATAGGGCTGAATGGTTTAATGACCCGAATTATTTTGATGCAAATGGAAATCCTTTGTATGATACAGACTGGCAGAGAGAAGCTACCCGGGTAGCTGTTTCTCACAATCATCAGTTAAACATACAACAAGGGGGAAAGAATTCGTCTTTTGGCGCTTTCTTGAATTTTACAGATCAGCAAGGGATTGTAAATAATACCTATAATAAACGTATAAACGCCAAGATGGCTTATGATGCTAATCCTCTTTCATGGTTATCAACGTCTGTAAACTTGTTGGTAAACCATAGTTGGGGACGCTATACACCGGAAGATGGAGGAGGGCAGGAAGCACGCCGTACAATGATTGAAATGGTTCCGTGGCTTCCGGTGCGTGGTGTCGACGGAAAATATACTACTTCCACATCGTCAACCATTAATCAAACTCTTGCGTTTGAAGGTATGTCAAATCCGGTTATGATCCTGGACTTGCAGAAACGCATGAAATACAACACTAAGATATTTGGTAATGCGGCTTTAACTTTCCATTTACTGGATGGACTTGATCTGAAAACTCAATTTGGTGTTGATGGTACTTTAAGATCATATAAAGGCTATTCCGATAATACACTGAATAATATTTCTCTTCCTAACGGTTGGGCAGAAGTTCAGCATACAAATACATTATATTGGCAGGAAGAAACATTCCTGACTTATAATAAAGTTTTCGACCAGCATCGACTTAACTTAATGGCCGGTTTGTCGTGGACAGAACGTACTTTTGAATTCTACAAATCAAAGACAGAAGGTTTTGATGATAATTTTTATGAATATCACTATATGAAAGCAGGAACAATCCCGGCTCCACCGGAGTCGGAATATAATCGGTGGAGAATGAATTCTTACTTCTTGAGATTTGCTTATACATATAAGGATCGTTATTCAGCAACTGTTACAGGAAGATATGATGGTTCGTCCAAATTCGGGAAAAACAACAAATATGCATTCTTCCCTTCTGCCGGGTTAGCATGGAATATTTCTAATGAAGATTTCCTTGCAAATAATAATATAATAAGTAATCTAAAACTTCATACCAGTTATGGTATGACAGGTAATTCGGAAATCAGCCCTTATCAATCATTGGCAAAAGTTGAGGCAGGAACAGTTCTTTTAAACGGCTCACGTGGTCCGTATTCTTTCCTGAAATCAATGGCTAATCCGGATTTGAAGTGGGAAAAAACGGGTCAGTTTGATGTTGGTGTTAATCTGGGATTATTTAGTAACAGATTAAGTTTTGATGTTTCTTATTATAATAGAAAAACATCAGATCTGCTGTTAGAATCTCCCGTACCAAGATCTACAGGTTATGAATGGGTAATGAAAAATATTGGCTCAGTAAGAAACAGTGGTTTCGATATTATGATCAATGCTACACCTGTTCAAACTAATGATTTTACATGGAATATGACTTTGAATGCTAATTATAATAAGAACAAAGTTTTAAGTTTGGGAGATAATGACGAAGATATCTATGGAAATGACTGGGTAGGAGGTTTTGAAAGTGTGATCCGTGTAGGTGAAAACATGAACAGCTTCTATGGTTACAAGAGATATGGTGTATATACTAAAGAAGACTATGCTAACGGTTTGTGTGAATTGAAGCAAGTAGGACGTGCTAAACGCTCTAAAGAAAAAGAAATTATAGGTAAAGGTACTCCTGACTGGATGGGAAGTTTCATTAATAATTTTGCTTATAAGAATTTTGATTTAACTCTCGATTTACAGTTTGTACAAGGAGTTGAAACCATGCAACAATTCTATCATTCCGTTTATGACCGATTTGGTATAACTAATGGTTTGAAAGAGATATTAACAGATGCTTATAACGGTACTAACCCGAATACGATGCAGCAGGCTATTTATTTGCAAAATCCGGGTCATGCAGGCCAGGACACTACTGTTGACTCTTCGTGGGTAGTAGATGGTTCTTATCTTAGTTGTAACTTGATTCAGTTGGGATATACTTTTAGTAAAAAACATCTCAGTTCGTTAGGATTGTCAGGATTACGCTTATACCTGAGTGCCAATAATCCGTTCACTTTTTATTCAAGTGATTTTAAAGGATATCATCCTGAGGGAACATCACAATATGAAGATAAGCCTGCTCAGCGAGGTGAAGGCAAAAAGACAGGTCAGAATATGATCTTTTTCTCTTATCCAAGAGCAGCAACATATACGTTTGGAGCTAACATAACGTTTTAATTAACTTTATTATGACTTATATTATGAGAAAAAATATATTTTTATATTTGTGTGTGGCAGGACTGTTAAGCCTGAGTTCCTGCGATGGTTTTCTTGAAGAAGAGTCAAGATCGGATTTAACATTTGAAGACTACTATAATACCGAAGCACAGGCTATTGCCAATGTCAACAGATTATATTGGGAAGGTGCCCCTCGTCGTATCTCAGATGCCGGAAGTGCCTATGTCGGTCCGAAAGCATCTATTAATGGAATGTTGACCGGGTATTTCATTAATAATTATGAAGGACAAGAAGTAGTGTGTAAATATGCCCGGGAATTAACCCGGCAGGATTACCTGAGCAATGTATCCGGCACAGTAAATAATATATGGGATAAGTGTTATCTACAGATTAATGCTGCGAACGGAGCAATCAATTATATCCCGAAAATTAATATGGATGCGGGTAAGATTAAAACATTAGTTGGTGAAGCAAAGTTTTTCCGTGCTTTCAATTATTTCTATTTGGTCAAAACATTTGGAGATGTTCCATTGACTTTAGATTTGTATGAAAACTCTTCAGATGATCTGTATCTTTCGAGAACAGCGGTATCAGAGGTATATAAATTGATAGAGTCTGATTTGAAAGAAGCAGTAGAAGTTCTTCCGGCATTAAAGTTTGCTGAGAACGGACATCGCATCACCAAATATGCTGCAGCAATGATGTTGACAAATGTGTATTTACAACAAGGTAAGTACAAAGAAGCAGCTGATTATGCGAAAATAGTAGTTGCTTCTCCTCATCAATTAACGCAAAATGAGGATATGGCATTGAAGAGCGCTTTTAATAAGTTGAGAACAACGGATGATTTGGATGAAGTAATTTATTCTCAGGAATATGATGCAACAATAAGGGATGGAAGTTGGTGGCCTACTTATTCGTTCAACTCGAAAGCAGTATCTATTTTTGATAAATATTCTATCTGTGAAAGAGTATATGGACCAATAAACCGCTATTTAAACGTATATGAAGATAATGATTTACGTATACAACCTCAACAATTTTTCCATTGGGAATATAAAAATCCTAATAATGGAAAAGAATGGAAAGCAGAAGAGGGAGATTTAGCTGGTTGCTGGTATTATTTTGAAGAAGAAGCGATGTTGACTACAGGTAAAGCTACTAAAGACTGGAACTTCTTCCGTTATTCAGAAGCTTTGCTGGCTGCTGCCGAAGCTATTGCACAAAGTGAAGGTGTAACAGATGAGGCGACCAGATGCTTGGCAGAGGTAAAAGCCCGTTCTGATATAAATGGAAAAACTGTTGATCAATATAAAGCAGAACTCTTGTCTATGCAAAAAGATGCTTTTGTTGAGGAATGTTGGACAGAACGTCTACGCGAGTTCCCGCTTGAATTTAAAATTTGGGATGACTGTTTGCGCACTGGTAAATTCCCTTATATTTCTGAAACTGAAAAAGGAAAAGTTACTTATGTAGACTTAGTTGGGGCAACAAATGCATCAGGTGCTGTGTTTAAAGAATCAGACCTTTTGTGGCCTATCTCTTTGGATGAGCTCCAACGTAATAAGAATCTCACTCAGAATAAGGGATATGAAATTAAATAATAACTGGTTTTAGAATGATATTTATCGGGTAATATAGATATAATTTTAACAACAGTAAATCTTAGAGGCTGTATTCAAATATGAAATTTGAAACAGCCTCTTTAAATTAGATAGAGCGTTTGTTGATAATATTATTCTTTACTAATCTTACGTATTGACTCTCCCTCTGATGTCTCTATTTTCAGGATATATGTATTTTGAGGAAGATACTGTATTGATATAGTCTTTTCTATATCATTCACATCTTCAGTCAATATTACTTTACCCATAAGGTCAATGAGTGTAATTCGTTTGATTTCAGTTCCTGGTGAATTGATATAAAGCATGTCTTTTACTGGGTTAGGATAGACTGATATTTCTGCATTTTTATTTGTAGCTTCAATATCTGTTGCTGAAAGGGCACGTGTACCGGGTACTGTAACATCTAAATAGTCAACATAACCTGCTCCCTTGGCGGTTACAATTGCCCAATCCGTACCATCCATTTTAGCTACCATCCATAACCGATAATTTCCCGGCAGTAAATTTGCTGGTAAATAACCATAAAAGTTGAATGCTTTATAATAATAACCGGGATTAAGAGTATTACCACATCTTTGGTTTATTACATATTTTATTTCATTGTTTTCATCTGTCAAAGCCATACCATAACACCCAACAAATGGGAATTGGTCATAATTATTTCCAAAAGCTAATTTTGCAGTGAAATAGCTTCCAGGAATAAAATTAGTGGTACTTGCTTCGAAAACTGATTCACTACGTACATTTAATTCGTGACTTGCAATTTCATTTGTAACGGTTAGTATTTCTGCAGTAAATGTACTTGCATATAAAGCAGGTATATAGGTATCTGTACCTGTTTTTTCTATCATTTTTAAATTGTAAGTTCCTGGTTGTACAGACTGTGGTATTCTGGCACAAGAATAAGAGTGAGTAGATTCAGGTGTAGTTTCTAATAATCTGCTAAGACTTCATATTCCAAATACTTTGTTCCACTACTGTAGTATGGTGGAATTGTATCCCAGACAGTATTTTCTTCTTTTGCTATAGGCCTTATTTTATATTTTCCTACAGGAATATTATCCGTAATCTTACATGAATAATATTTGGTTCTGGAAGCTGGGATAGTTTCCAAAGTAGGTTGATTTACAAAATATTGATTGTTGTTATCATCTACAAGTACAATCCCAATATAAGCATTGGTCTGTGCGTTAGCTCTTGTAGAAATCTGTATTTCAAATTCTTTTCCCGGATATCCGATTGTTTGTGATAAATACATGCTGGATAAGGTAAGATCATGGTTTTTGATATCATTTGTTACCGTTATTATTACCTCGTTTAAAGTCGGGGTAGATTTTAACAGATTATAATTGCCGGCAGCTAATTTCTCTACAATTTTGACTTTGTATTCCCCCGCAGCTAAATTCCTGCTTATTTTATTATACTTGGTTCCTTCCGGTGTAAGCTGAGTAATAACTGATACAAGATTACCTGTCATTGAATATAGGGCAACATAATAATCTCCTCTGCGAATATTTAGACTTGGTTCATATACATTATAAGATACCTGAACATTTTCATTCTTTTTGTAAATGCTTTTATCCGTTCTAAGTGAGTTAACAATTCTTTCTTGTGGTTCTTGTATCCCATTCTCTGGTTTTATATTGGCAATAATTTGTTGGTTGTTAACGTATGTTAGTGG
>PPYE01617486.1_pt1 | contig 23266 bp, 29 predicted proteins | sample 1559881 | NCBI WGS metagenome assembly PPYE01 (sample SAMN08240022, study PRJNA423297) | Human gut metagenome, whole genome shotgun sequencing project. | reverse complement strand
CTATATATTATTACATATTTTATCATTTTATTTATTCCTTAACATTCATAAAATATAAACAAAAAAGATGTACCATGAAATACGATACATCTTTTTTGTTAGAAAGTGAAAACATTAAATTATTTTACAAAAAATTTTTATTACAGCGATTTTAAATTATTAAAGCTTCTTTTGATAGTAAAGAGCTTTCTTTTTGTTTTTTGGTACAAATGCATCATAATACACTCTACCCTCTATTAAATCCCCACTAATTCCTGGTGGGTCTTCATGTATTTTATATTCAGCTAATTTTACTGGTGAAGCTGTTGCCATTGGGTGACCTATTAAAAAGCCACAATCTGCTGGTACTCTATTTGATGGTACTTTTAAAACAGACATTCCATCATATTCAGCTATTATCCCTTTTATTCTCATGTCATGACCTATGTCAGTTTCCATTGCTATATCTTTTGATTTCTTCATTGCTCTATATGTCGCAGGAGTAACTAATAAAAATCTACCATCTTGTGGTACTTCGCTTTCGTCTAATGCTTCTGTTCCCGAAGTAATTAAATCATATATATTATCTTCTGTTATTTCTATGCCTTCTTCAACTGTTCCAGCTGATGAACACATTTTTTCATATCTATATTTGTCTATCTCTGGAGAAACTACTTCCCTTATTTGTCTATCTAAAGCCTTTGCACTTTCTAAAGCTCTAACAGTTTCGTCTTTATCCATTTTATCAATAACGAATGTAAATGACCTATCTTTACTTAATAGTAATTCCTCTTTTGTAGCATTTAAATTTTCTAATGTTCCATATCTACTTGATCCATCTGTTTTACTTCTAGAGTAATCATGCATTTCTGCTGTACTTATATCATATAGCACTATAGATTTTCCATATCCAAAGTCAAAATCATCATTGGTACATAATTGTGATTTAGATACTTCTTTAAATCTTTCATCGACTGCTCCAGAATATTTACTTGCATAATCTATTGCCATTATATCACCTTACTTCCTCTTAAATATTCTATTTTTACTTTCCTCTTAACCCTTTAATAAATGGGTCATCATCTTGTTTAAAAAGATTACTTTGTATACCACTGAACCCATTAATTGGAGTTAGTGTACCTCTTAATTTATTGTTAATAGCCTTCTCTAATGCTTCTTTAAAACACCCTTTAAGAACATTAAAGCTATTTTCCAATTCTTCTTTACTATTTAGATTTAATACTCCTACTAATTCAATAGGCATATCTTCCTTTTTAAGCATATCTTGAGCATCTAGTTTTAATTCTCTTGCTAGTAACTCCTTTTCTTTTGCTTCTAAATCCAATTTTTCTTTAGAATTTAAATATGCCATTTTTTCAGCTTCTGTCATTCCTAACATTAGCTCTTTTTCTTTGTATTCAGCTTCATATTTAGCCTTATACTGTTCTTCAATGTCTTTTTTGTACTGTTCTAATGATTCATTTAAATTGCTCTCTTTTAAGCTATTATTTTGTTCTGTTGAACCATTATTTACATTGGTTTCAATGTTTGTATTATTAAGCCCTGTAGTATCTACTATGTTATTTCCTGTAGCATTACCTACCATAGTGTCAATAATATCAGCCATTAACTTGTCCTCCTTATTCAATTTTATTTTGGTGGGTAGGCATTTCACCTACCCATGTTTAATTTAAATAAATAATATAAGAGATAAAAAATGAAAGAAATTTAATTACACTATGATTTTACATCATTAAACTTTATATTTTTGAATATTAACTTATTTTTCAACTTCTTTTAAGTTGAATATATTTTATATACTCATACATCTATACTTAATCCATATCTTTATATATTAAATATCGTCTTCAATAATCCCATTTGGAACAATAATATGCTTATCTTTAGAGAATTCATTTTCTAATAATTGCATATACCTATCAATCTTATTTTCTTGTGATTCTTCACTATTAGCCTGTATATTAATTTCAATAGCCTTTGTATTAGCATTTAAATTATTAATCTTAGCCCTTTTCAATTCATTCTCTAAATCTACTGATTCACCAGTAATTTTATTGAGCTTTTCTGTCATTCTTGCAATCTTTAAACCCGATGTTGCTACCTCATCAACTGTCATATTGCTATTGTTAACAGCAAACCTAACATGAGCTATTAATATTTGCTCTCTCAATAGTTCAGCTTCTGTATATCCTTTCTTTTTAAATTCTGCTAATAACTCTTGTTCTGTTTTAGGTAAATATTTTCTATACTTACCATTTTTCAAGTTGTTCGTATTACCTTTAGGAGCTCGTCCACCTTTATTACCTACTGCATTTTTATTTCCCTTAGGAGCTCCCCTATTATCTCCTTTCCATTTATCTTCTCTTTTCCAATACTTAATATTACTTAATTTCTCTCCTAAGATTGCTGCTAATTCTTTTAATGTTATATTACCGTTTTTACTCTCATATATTTCCTTAGATTTAATTCTATTTGGATTTATGGAGTTTCTTTTTGTCATAACTAACCTTAATACCTCCTTAGCCCTTATATATAAAGGGTTTATCTATAATTTTTTATGTTTGACCCTATTACAGAATTTGTAAAAAGATAGATTTTTGATTTTTTTGTTATGAGTTTTGCATATTGTTTTTTTCAATATTTTTATTCATTTCTCTTTTTATAATTTTTAAGTGATTTTTGAAAAACATGAGCAAAATCCTTATTAGCTTAGTAATATCAATACTTAGAGCCTATTTTTTGAATGCAATTTTTATATAAACTATTGCATTCAGTTTATAGCCTTCAATCCATTAATTTTACTGGCTTAATCTATATTTGTTTTCCTACTGTAACCCCCAATGCAATTTGAAGCACAAAAAACTTACATTCATTTGTATTTTTATCATGTTTTTAATAAAAGTTTATATTCATTGTAGCTTTATTTATTTCTTCTTCTGTAACTCCAATATATTTTAACGTTGTAACTTGATTATCATGGTCTAATGCTCCTTGGACTATACTTAAATCATTATTTTCATATAAAGCATATCCGTAAGTCTTCCTTAGTGAATGTGTGCCGTAATTACCTTTTAACCTTGTTTTCTTTATAGCCTTTTTTATTATTCTATATGCCTGTGTATAACTTAAAGGCTCATTTAGACCCTTTCTACTTTTTATTAGATATTCTTCTTTATCTTTACCTTCTATATACTTTTTTAAGCTATTTCTAAGGTCATCATTTAATTGTATTCTTTTATATTTCTTAGTTTTACTTTGCTGAATTTCTAATGTATTACCATTTATATTTTTTACTTTTAATTTCAAAATATCTTTTATTCTTAATCCTGTATATATTCCAATTTTAAATAATATTACATTTCTCTCACTCTCCTTTTCTAATTCGTTTATAATTTTTACTACAGTAGATTTATTCTTAATAGGATCTACTCTCACAACTTCACCCCCTTAAATGAAAAAAGAGACTTAAAAAGCCTCTTTCTATCTAAATTTTCTAACTTTAGTATAATTTCTATCAAGAAATCTTAATAATATTAATTCTTTAAATTCTTCTACTGTTAATCCTTTTTCTAAAGCTATAATTTCAAGCTCTTTATATAAATCATTATTTTCTTTATATCCTCTTTTAAATTTAATATCTTCACTTTCACTTAATAACATCGCACATTCTTTAATCTGTGCAAGTACTCTTAAGTTTTCATCTTCTAAATGATAAAGAACATTTGATTTAGTATTTACTTTAAATCCCATTAAATTCATATCTTTAGTACATTGACTGTAAGGATAATATTCTTTACGTTTTTCATTCACAATTCTTATTGCTTCTTCTAATTTCTTTCCTTCTAACATCAATATGCTAACTTCTTTAATAAAACAAACTTTTTTTAATATTTGTTTGAATTCAATATTTTGTTTTAAGCATTTCTTTACTTGTTCATAGCTATTAGCACCAATTTCATCGACTACAATTAACGCTTTTTCAATTGAATCTTTTAATCTTTCATTTTCCATTTCAATAATTTTTTCAAAATCTTCTTTATATTCATCATATTCACAAATTAAATCGCTACCACTTTTTTTGAAATCTTTGTATTCAGCTAATAGGATCATTATTTCTTCTTCTGTTTGTTGATGTTTTATTGCTAATTGGTCAATTTCTGATGATAATTCACAAATTGATTTTTCCATTCTTCTTGAATATTCAAATACTTTTAAAATGTATTCTTCAATTTCAACTATCGTTTTATCCTTATCTTTTTTTATTTCATTTTCTTTTATTTTTAAAATAATAGATGCTATTAAATAATATTTATGTACACCATAAGTTTTTGCAATACTACCTAATCTTTCACCTGTTTTAATTCTTTGTAAAAAATCTTCCCAATTTATTTTATTCATTGTTGCCACTCTCCTAATTTAATTCTCTTTGATTTAATTTTAATATAATAAATCTTAATTTTATTTTATATTTGTTTTTTTCAACTTCTTTTATCTTGAATTATTTTTTATTCTAAAAATAATAGGATAACGGTAAATTTACGCTATCCTATTTTATTGAATATCATTTATAATTTTTACTGTCTAATACTTGCTAATTTTACTACTGCCGAGTATATTCTTTTTTCTACATTCTCCATTATTGCTGGCACTCTGTATATTGGTATCTCTCCATCTTCTAGCACATCTATTATTTTATTTACAACTTTTTCTTCTCTTTCTTCTAAAGTTTCATTATGAAAAAATGAATCAATCATTTCTTTAAGCTCTGGATCAAGTCCAATTTTTACTTCACTTAATTTTTTAGCCATTATTTTTATCTCCTTCAGCTTTTAATTTTTTAGCTTTATACTAATTTTCTCTTATTATTGTCTTCTGTTTAAATTCATTATTTATTAAATAACATGCTGTTTCTATATGAATTTTTGCCATTGAATTATTATTAAATTTTCTTTCATAATTTGATTCTATATCATTTGGGGTAACTAAAAATCCTATTCCTAAGTCCATTTCAACAGCTTTCTCTATAGTCATTCCATTATCATTTTTTCTTCTTACAATACAACTAGCATAAGTTTTTTTAATAATTCCCGCTTCATAGTAATTAAATGATATATTTAATTTTTTATAATTATTAGAATCAGTGTTTAGCTTTTTATTTATTTTCCTTACACTTCTTTCTAAATCACCAATATAATGAACTAAATACATATACACCATATCGTAATTTTTACACTTTTCTATATTTTTATATAAATTACTTTCTTTAAATTTATTTGTATATGGATATGGTGAATCCAAACCACTCCAATGAAGGCATGCTAAAAATATAGGAGAATAATCTCTATTACACCCTTCTATCATTTCCCATTCGTCAAATTCTTCATATACAAAAGCATGGATTAATTCATGTCTTATTGTTTCTCTTAAATGCTCAATGCCCCATTTCTTATCATTAAACACATTACAATACGTTTCGTAGCGTTTTCTTGATAGCTTGGTTAAAAATATCTTATGTTCATATTTCCATTGCCTTTCATTTGCTCTTGTATTCTCGTAATACCCAAGAGTATTTTTCCCTTTACACTTTAAATCCAAATCAATAATAACTTTGTTTCTTAAAAATAGTTTTCTCTTATACGGTCTAAATCTTTTTCTTAACTCCTCTAATTCCTTCTGTAGTAATTTATCTAATAATATTTTAAATTCCTTTTTCTTAATCATAAAATCACCTATTTTATAAACTCTCTTAATAACTTATAAAACTTTTTTCAATCTCTGACATAAAAATTCCCTCGCTCCTGTAGTTACTCTAATATTAAACCTTATTACTCTAAGTATTATTTAAATTTATTTTGAATATCTAACAACTTAATTATTATTTCATCTATGTTCTTATCTTTCATTTTTTATTTCTTTCTCCTTAACTCCAAAATACCCTCTAGCAATGTTATAAAAAATATCTATAAGTTTGCCATCTTTATTCAACGCCTTAATAAGACATTCTTTCTTAAACTCTAAATTTATATTATTTATTTTCTTTTTCCCATACCTTATCAACATGAGCTTTAATAAAGGCATAAATAAAAGTTATTGAATCATCATTTTTAATATCATCTATATATTTTTTTATATATTCTATTTTATCCATTATCTAACCACCCCAAATCTCTTATATATTACTGCTCCCTTTAGGGTTGGTATAACGTTATGAGAAGTACACTTCTCTATGTAATTTTTTAAAGTATTGATATTCATTAAAATTTCCTCCTAATAACATTGATTTTTTAGGAGCTTATAGGATAAACTTAAGTTGCGAAACTATTGTTATCCTATGGATAGCTCCTTGCTTATAGATATTGGTACTATCTATAAGCTTTTTTCTTTTTAAATTTTCTTCTTTTACCTAACATTATTTTTCCGACTTCTATTTTTGTAGGCTTGTCCACATTTTTATACTTTTTGCCTATTTCTAAAACTCTATTTTCTAATTCATCATTATTGCTTTTCTCCATTCTATTAACTCCATAACAAATCTTTATTATTAATCAATAAAAGTAAAACCATTATATTTAAATTTGCTAACCTCTCCACCTTCTGCTTCAATTAATGCATATACATAAGTTGAAAAACCTTCATATGAGTTACCATAATTCTCGACAACCCATTGATGAAAATATCCATATTCATAAATTCTAACTGGCTTTATTGATATATAATTTTCTTCTCCTATTTCCTTAATTAAATTTTCATGAGAATACTTATGTATATATTCAAACGCTTGGCTTTCTGTTAACTTTTTATCTCCATAGCAATACTCAACCTCTTTAACCCATTTTACTTTTCTTAAATTTTCTTTTTTCATAGTTTCCTCCTAATTTTCTCTAATTATTAATATGATCTCATCTCAACTTGAATAAAATCTTCTTTTCCCTCATATCCATAATCTTTATTAAGCTCATTTAAAGTTGAATAAAATCTTTTTCTAGTCTTATCAAATTTAAAAGTATTGGCAAACTCTCCATTACCTTTTATTCTATCTTTCATAACTTTAATAACGGCGTCCTTATCCCTTAATTCAATTGACTTCTCTCTATCTTCATCAGTTATTCTTGATATTGATACAACGTAATCTGCTAAATTACTTATATCCCCACTTCCCGCAATATCATATTTTGTTATTTTATTACTACCAAGTTGTGGTTTTTTAGGGTGAGCCACTAAATGAACTATGGCTTTATATTTTCTTGCAAACTCTTTTAATTTGTTTACAAATATCTTTTGTGCGACATATTCATTTTTATAACTATCAGCTAAATCTATTTTCATTAAGTTATCGATTATGAATACTCTTACCCCTGTTCTAGCCAATCTATTCATATCAAACAATAATTGCTTTTCACTAGATGTAATACTATCATCAGAATAAATAAACAGTTTGTCCTTTATCCATTTATCTATATATTTGACCCCAATATCCCCAAGCGTTCTATATTTTTCACCATAGTAAGATTTCTCAATAAAATGGTCATCATTTGCTATTGTTGGATACAACCAACTTTTTAAATTTGAATTTGTCAGCTCTGGACTATATGCAAATACTTTATATCCTCTGCTCAAGCTTTCAGCAATACACATTTGATTTATCAATGTGCTTTTACCATTAGCATTATATCCTGTTATTATATTTAGGCTGCCCATTGCAAACCCTAATAATTTACTATCTATTGCCTTTAATCCTGTAGGTATTTTTTCTAATGTATAAACATCTACTATCTCAACTTTATCCAATGTAACTATTGAATTATCATTTCCGATTTTAGATTTTATAGCTTCTATAGCTTCAAGCCTATTCTTAATATCTTCATCACTTTTCAGAATACCTTTTTGAATATCCTTAGCCAAATTAAGTCTTTCCCTAACAACTCTCAAATTGAGCAACTCATTCATGTACGGTGTTATATCCGTAAATGTTATTTTTTCCTCTAAAACATTCATAACATAGGTTATAGTTACATTGTTCTTTTCTAAATATTTATTAAAAGTTAAAATATCTGTACTTCCTTTTTCCCCATAACACTCTATAAGAGCATTAAATAAATTTTCATTATTAGTGGAATAAAAATCCTTTGGTTCTATTCCTTTATCCAAAACTTTAAGAAATGTATCAGTATCAAATATACAATTACCCAGTATATGTATTTCAACTTCATAATTATTCTTCATATGCACCCTCCTTAATACATATCTAATAATTTTTCTTCTATTGTTTTTTCTTCCTTTACTTCTTTAGACTTTGTAATTTCTTCAAAGTTTTCATCAAGATAATCAACATATCTACCATTCCAAAAAGTACTCTCATTTAAAATAAATTGTTTATCTTTACCTTTACACTCTTCAGCATATCTAGTTATACATCTTTCTATTTCTTCTATAGAATATTCTTTTAATATCTTAGGTAATTTATTATCTCTAACTGATTTTATTTTTTTACCTGGATATTTTTTTATTAAATCACTATATATATTTTCTTTTATTTTACTTTTCTTTTTAGATGTGCCCTTTACTGTGCCCTCTTGTGTGCCATTACTGTGCCCTTTATCCTCTTCTAAAGTGCTTATTTTCTCACTTTTACTGTGCCCTAACTGTGCTTTTACTGTGTCTTTTACTGTGCCCTCTTCAACTTGTACTAAATACTCATAAATTGACCCTTGTTTTGGATTTTTAGAACTCGCTACAAGCCTTATTATAGCTAGCTTTGTAAACTGCTTTATTAATCTCCTAGCAATCTTTTCAGTAATTTCTATATCTTTAGCAACAACTCTAACACTCATAAAAAACTGTCCTTTGGGTAATGGATTATTATGATTTAACCTTTGTCCAAATTCTTTTTTAGTAATCCATATACCAAACTTAAACTCTACACTGTTTATGTCATATTCAAGTATTCTTGAATCTATTTTATGATAAGGAGTATTCAAGTTCTCACCTACTTAAACACCTTATTAAATAGTCTTAAATTTTCCCATGTGGGCTCTTTACCCATGCTCTTACAATTTTCTATATATAAACTTAATATCTTAATATTCATGCTTTTAATTCCCTTCCTTGATATTTCCAACTAATCCTTGTAATGTTACTGCTAAAACTTCAAATGCTTGTAATTTGGTTTCATACAATTTAACCTTTCCTTCAAGCTCTTTAATGTATAAATCTTTCTTATAGTTATTTTCATCAATCTCTATTCCTAGATAGTCATTAACACTCTTCCTATCAATTCTCCATTCTTTACCGCATTTAGTTCCTTTAAGTTTTATAGAACTATCATATTGCCCTCTATTAAGCAATTCTCTTACATATGCAGGTGTAACACCTAAATAGTCGGCTGTTTCATCTGTTGTAAGCCAATTTCTATTACTTGTCATTTTATCTCCCTCCATAATTTAATAATTATCTTTACCAATACATCTACTTAGAACCACTGTAGTATGATTTTATAGTGGAACTTGTACATTTCTTATAAAGTATTGCACTTTACTTATGTCTTACTATGTAATGTCATTTTGATATGATTTTTCATTCCCACAAGTGGGCATGGGATATTTTAGATACGTTTATTACCATAAGTGGCAACGATTATTTTCAATTTTTTTGAAAACAGATACCTCTGTTTAGTCATTATCTAGCTCATTATTCTTCACTAAAGAACAGTTCTGCTACTGTTGTGTCAAGAGCTTTTGCAATTTTTATCATCAAATCTCTTCTTGGCTCAACTGCTCCTTTTTCTATAAGTCTTAAATATTGAGGAGTTATTCCTAATTGTTTAGCAAACATCCCTTGTTTAAATCCTTTTTTTATTCTTTCAATTTTTAAATTACTCATCTTTCCCTCCTACTTCTTCAAATTCGAAGAATGTTTTTACAAGATTATGTTAATACTTGCTTTTGAAGAAGTCAAGCCTTTTTTTAATTTTTTGTTGCATTTTTGAAGAATAAAAGCATATAATATTATTGTAGGAGGTTGATATTATGGGTATAAATGAAATTATAAAAATTGGAGATAGATTAAAAACTTTAAGACTTAGCAAAGGATTAACTCAAGCACAAGTAGCTGAAAAAATAGGGATACCACGTACCACATATGCAAATTACGAATCAGATAAAAGAGAGCCTAAAATCGACATTTTAAACAAGATAGCAGCAGAATTCGATGTAACAATCGATGATATTCTAACTAAAAGTTTTATTCATAAAGAAGATAATGATAGACTGTATATTTTATCCTTAAAAATTGCAGAACTAATTCCATTTTATAGCTTTGAAGAGATAGAAAAAGCTACTGAACTTTCAAAAGAACTCATTGAAAAAAAACAACTTGTTATAAGTGAGAATAAATTAAATCGAAATGAAAAAATTGATATTCTAATTGGTTATTTTAGTGCTTGTGAGTATCAAACTGAAGTTGCCAGTATTCTCGCAATGAAAACAACTTATAATATGTCTAGTGATTTATATGGAAAATATTTTGAGCCTTGTGTAAATAATCAAATAATGGATTTTATCGAAAATGCTTTATTATCATCTGATGATATTAAAAATGAAGATATAGCTTGGGAGTGTATATTGGATACCTTAGGATTTGAATATGCCTACGATATTATAGAAAATAATCTATATTATAGAAGGAGTTATCTCTCTTCTTTTTCTATAATCGAACAAGTTAGTGATATAGTATTAGAAGAATTCGCAAAAATGCCTGATAGATTTGGAAATAAGATTCAAACAAATAATTATTTAAGTGGAAATACACTTTATAACCAAAACAAAAGAAATTTTTTGACTTCAATTAATGAAATAATACCTTCTAAGTAGTGTTAAATGAATATATCACTACATTTAAACAATAGATAAGTATAAATTCCCCTTTTCTCATCTAAAGTGGGAATATCCTACTTTATCTATTAAACTCGTGGTGGTTTTTATTAACCTCAAATCAAATTTTGATTTGAGATGACTCGATGTTTTACAGGGTCATTTAAAAATAATATTGAGTAAACTATTTATAAAAATAAAATTATATTAACTTTAAAGTGAGTATCAGTCACTTTTGAAAGTGTGACTTTCCAACTTTATTTTTAATCCTCATATTGGACTATATAAGCGTTTTTATTTTTAAAGGATAAATTATACTACTAATATAGAAAGGAGTGCTTAAAATGGCTAGTTTTAGAAAATTATCTAATGGTAAATGGGAAGTAACTATAGACCTTGGTCGTAGTCCCTCCACTGGTAAAAGAATGAGAAAATTCAAAAGTGGATTTAAAACTAAAAAAGAAGCCGTAGCATATGCAAATTCATTTTGTGTTGACATTGCTAATGGCTTAAATGTTATTGATAATAAAGTGTTATTAAAAAATTTTATTAACGCTTGGTACAATGAATATAAATCTAAAACATTAAGTATAAATACTAAAACTTCTTATAGATCCAGGATAGATAATTATATAATTCCTTACCTTGGAGATATTGAGATAGGTCGTCTTAATACTGCTACAGTACAACAATTTTACAATGAACTTATAAATGGTGGATTAAAGCCTAATAGCACCAAAAAGATTATTGAAGTTCTTACTGGTTGTTATAAATATGCTAAAAAATTAAATTTAGTCAATTACATTCCCACTGATATTGAGAAAATATCACAAGAAAAAGAAAAGGTTATTGTATGGAATGAAGAACAATTAAAATCATTCCTGTTATATATAAAGGATTCTTGGCTTTATATACCTATATTAATAATAAGCCTTACTGGTTTACGTGTTGGGGAGTTATGTGGTCTTAGATGGGATAATATAGACCTAGATAATGGATTTATAAATATTAGGGAACAAGTGATACAAGATAAAACAAATCATGAATTAATACATACAAGCATATTAAAGACTAATTCAGCTTTTAGAAGTATTTCTATACCTAATAGCTTAGTAAATGTATTAACTAATCATAAGCTAAATCAATCTAAAATGAATTCTAAAGGCTTTGTTATATTAAGTAGGGATAATAAGATGTGCAACCCTAGAAACGTATCTATGGACTTTACAAAGAAGCTAGAGAGGTTTAATAAATCACTACAAGATGATAATAAAGCTCTCCCTAAAATATCTATTCATGGATTAAGACATACTCATGCAACTATATTATTACTTAAAGGTGAAAATATTAAAGTTATTTCAAAAAGACTTGGGCATACTTCAACCCAAATCACATGGGATACTTATAGTCATGTTCTACCCGAAATGGAAAAGAAAACAGCCAACTTACTAGATATCATGTTTGATGATATTTAATTTTTTATGCAAAAATGTCGGTTAAATGTCGGTATTTCACAAAACAAAAACGGCTAAACATTAGTGTTTAAGCCGTTTTCTTATTGCATATGGTACTCCCAACAGGAATCGAACCTGTATCTATCCCTTAGGAGGGGACTATTCTATCCATTAAACTATGAGAGCAAGATCCATAAGTATATTTTATTACACTCATTTGCTTATGTCAATTTTTTCTACTTACTATTCTTTATATTTATAATCCTTTATTTCACCCCAATCTTCTATAACATTATACTTTTCATTTTTTGATTTAAAATACACTATTATATGCGCCTTATACAGCATTTTATTATTTTCAAATAGCATTTTATCTCCATATACAATAGCATTAAGAGCAAGTGGTAAATCCTCTCTAAATATCTTATTCCTTATTATTATTTTGGGAAGTGAACTTCCATTATCTACTTCTAATTTTACCTTTAAATAATATTTATCACTCTTTTCCCAAAAAGCTAACACTTCATCCCTTATATTATAATTAATACTCTTATAATCATAAGTTTTACCTATAGTTAAAAATAAATTTCCGGTTCTATCACTATGTGTTAATGTATACTTTCTCGGAATCTCTAATTTATTCCTATCTACTTCATCCCTATATATAACCTTTAATTTTTTAGGATTAAATTTAAACATTTATCTTTTACTCCAAAATAAATTAATTTTAAGATTAGTATATGAATATATTACTACTTAGTTTAATATTTTTACTTCAAAAATATTACTTTTTATATATACTTTATAGTATACTTTACTTAACATTTAAATTTGAGGAGTGGCAAAATTATGATTAGAACTATAATTTGGTACATATGGTTTTTTCTAAGCTTAATAATAAGCGTACCATTTACATTTAGAGTTAAATATTTAATTAAAAAAAATAGAATAGACGAAAGTGAAGCATTAATATATAAATGTACTACTACATGGGCTAATTCATTGTTGAAAATAGCTGGTGTAAAAGTTAATGTTCATGGTGTTGAAAATATCCCTAAAGACAAGACAGTATTGTTTGTAGGTAACCATCAAGGTAACTTTGATATTCCTATATATATCACTCAAATTCCTGAAGTCATTGGATTTATTTCAAAAATTGAAGTTGAAAAAATCCCTCTAGTTAGAACTTGGATGAATTTTATGCATTGTATATTCATGGATAGAAGTAATCTTAGAAAATCAGGTGAGGCTATAATTAGAGGCGTTAAGTCTTTAAAAGCAGGTCATTCATTAGTTATATTCCCTGAAGGAACAAGAAGTAAAGGCGGTCCAATGAAGGACTTTAAAGCAGGTAGCTTTAAATTAGCAACAAAATCAAAGAGTCCTATAATTCCAGTTACTATGGATGGTTCTTATAAGATTATGGAACATGGTGATGGTCCTTGGTTTAAACCAGCTACTGTAAACTTATATATTCATCCCGCTATAGAAACAGCTTCTTTAACTAAAGAAGAACAAGATGAATTACCTAAGAAAGTACAAAATATAATTGCATCTAAATTATCTAAATAAAAACAGGTCGTACAAGTTTAGAGTTGTACGACCTGTTATATTAAGATGAGGTCAATCTCATCTTTTTTATTGTAAAAAAATAGAGTACATAGGTAGATAAACTTCCCACATACTCCATGACACAATAACACAATATTTAAAATTTAAGTAATGACTATTTCCATTGCATATTTTGAACTATTTTCGGCCAATTGTCAATTATATTTTTGTGGAATTTTTATTTTTGCCAATGAAAACATTACCATTTTTTGATTAAATGAAAAATAAACAACTATTTCATATTTTACAATAAATACTTAGTGCATTAATTATATTTTTGCTATATACTTAATAAAGTCGATTGATGAGAGATAATTATTTAAATAATTTGAAATAAATAAAAAAATACATGAAAAAAGAGGATACTATATGACGAATTTAACATTTAATGATTTAGGCTTAAAGGAGACTTTAGTAAAGGCTATTGATGATTTAGGTTTTACTACACCATCTCAAATTCAGGCCGAAGCAATTCCAGTTGCCCTTTCGGGAACTGATATTATAGGGCAAGCTCAAACTGGTACAGGAAAAACAGCAGCATTTGGCTTACCTATATTAAACAACTTAACAGTAAAAAATGCTATTGGTTCAATAATACTAGCTCCAACAAGAGAATTAGCAATACAAGTACACGATGAATTAGTAAAATTAACTAAGTACGAAAAATTAAACATCGTTGCTGTATACGGTGGTGCACCAATTCATCTTCAAGCTAGAGATTTAAAGAGAGCTAACATTGTAGTTGGTACACCTGGTAGAGTTTTAGACCATATAAGAAGAGGAAATTTACCGCTATCTTCAGTAGAGTTCTTAGTTTTAGATGAAGCAGACGAAATGCTAAACATGGGATTCATTGATGATATGGAAGAAATAATGAAGAGCATTCCAGAAGAAAGACAAACTCTTTTATTCTCTGCAACAATGCCTCCTCAAATAAAGAAATTAACTAAAAAATACTTAAAAGATGATGCTCAACATATCGCTATAGCAAGAAAGGAAATGACAGGATCTACAATTACACAAAACTTCTTTGAAGTTAACGGATCTCAAAGATTAGAAGCACTTTGTAGATTAATAGATCTTGATAATCCATCTGCTGGTATCATCTTCTGCAGAACTAAAAAAGGTGTTGATGATTTAGTTGCTGCAATGCAAGCAAGAGGATACATGGTTGAAGGTATGCACGGAGACATGTCTCAAGTTCAAAGAATGAAAACTTTAGCTAAGTTCAAAAATGGTTCTTTAAAATTCTTAGTTGCTACTGACGTTGCTGCAAGAGGAATTGACGTTGATGGAGTTACTCACGTATTTAACTATGAGTTACCTCAAGATATTGAATCATATGTTCATAGAATTGGTAGAACTGGTAGAGCTGGTCGTGAAGGAACTGCTTACAGCATAATTACTCCTAAAGAATTTGGATTCCTTAAACAAATTAAAAATGTTACTAAAGGTAATATTGAAAAAAGACAAGTACCTACAGTTCAAGAAATATACGATGCTAAGTTCAAAGCAATGACAGAAGAAGTTTCTTCAATAATTGAAGCTGAAGACTATTCTAAGTTTGTTGATGTTGCTACTCAATTAACTGAAACTCATGATTCTGTAAAAGTTATAGCTTCATTACTTCAAAGCCAATTTAAAAATCAACTATCTTTTGATTACTCAACTGATAAACTTGAAGCGCCAGCTAAAGTTAAGGGAAATGACGTTAGATTATTCTTCTCAGCTGGTAGAAGAGATGGCTTAACTATTAAAAATTTAATCAATTACATTAAGGATAATGCAAAAGTAGGAGCTTCTCAAATAAGAGACATAGACATAATGGAAAACTTCGCATTTGTTAATGTTGATTATGCTATTCACATGCAAGTACTTGAAAAGTGTACTGGTGGAAAAATCAATAAGAGAAGAGTTAACGTTGAAGTTTCAACTAACAACAAAAAGAGAAGCAGAAACAAAAGATCTTCTAAATAATTTATATTAATATAATTACAATGCCCTATAGATGTTTCTATCTATAGGGCATTATTTTATTTTTTTATCTTTAATTTTACACCTTCAATTAAGTATTCTAAATGACTTACATCATAATATTCTCTTTTAATTAACTTTATTCTTTCTTCTGCTCTTTGAATAGTTTCTAATGCTTCACTATAATCCTTTGCTTTCACTGCACTATTAGCATACTCTATTAAATAATCTATTTTTAAAACAATTTCCGCTAATTCTTCTTTGTCATCATTAACTAAATCCAGTAAAAGATTATATACTTTAGGTGAAACTTTATTTCTTGAATCTCTTAATAAACTGTTATTTTTACTTGTTATTTTTGCCACTACTATCCCTCCAAAGTATTATTTTTTTCGTCATTTATAGTATAGCTTATCTTTAATTAATATACTCTGAAAATATTGAAGCAAAGCTATCAATACTCATTGGCGATATTCTAACTCTCTTTAAAGTATGAATCCCATCATTTATCGAAGCTATTCCCCCTTGAGTTGTTACTGCTGCCTTTATTCCTAACTCTTCTTCTATAGCAATAGTTTCATCATTATATTTTCCTACTGGATAACAAAGATAATTTCCATCTGAACCAATGACATTTCTCAAATAGTCTTGTGCTCTTTTAATTGAATCATATGCATCTTCTTTTGACAATCCATTTAATTCTAAGTGATTTGCCGTATGATTTTCTATAGACATTCCTGCAGCTTGCATTTCTTTTAAATTATCTGATGACATATAATAACCATTGTCTACTCCATCAGTTATTATGAAAAAAGTAGCTTTTAAATTGTGATTTTTTAATGATGGAAAAGCACTACTATAATTATCTGCATATCCATCATCAAACGTTATAACAACAGGTCTCTTAGGTACTTTTCCAGTCTCCATAGCTTCTAAAGCTTCATCTAAATTCATTGCAGTAAAATTATTAGCTTCAAGCCATGCCATTTGCTCTTCAAACATTGCAGGAGGAACTAATAAGTTATTACTAGGATCTTCATCACTTATTGAATGATACATAAGAATAGGTATTCTTACCTCCTCTGGGGCTATATTTATATACTCAATTTGAGCTTGATCTTGCTCTTCTGTATTACCACATTTATTAGGATTCTCTTGCTGTTCTTCAGTAGTTTCTTGACTTCCTGTTGCTTGTTCTTGATTTGTTTCATTTATATTTTCCTCTTTTGAAACTTCATTTTTTCCACAAGCTATCATTCCAAAAGTTATCAATAATAAAAATGTAATTGCTATAAATCTTTTTTTCATTTTATATTCCTCTTTATCTATTTATTTTTTCACTTATGTAATTCTATCTTAAATGTTTAATTTTGTAAATAAATTATACAAATTCATTTATGAAAGATTTTTTTATAAATATTTCATTTTTTTATTATCACTAGCATTTATTTTTAAATTTATTTATATAATTTTTACTCATTTCTTTTTTACTGTATTTTACATATTTTGTTTTAAAATTTCATATATTTTATATTATTATATAAATTTTATATTATATAATAATATATATATTGGTTTTTTTATTAAAATATAAATCACCTTGTTTTTGTTTTTAAAATAAATATTCTATTAAATATTACAATATTTATTTTGAAAATATTCTTAATAATCAATAAATTGAATTAGTTTATTGATTATTATTCTTTTACTTATTTTGGATATAATTTATTTATAGAATTTATATAAAAACAGAGGTGAAGATATTTTTTTACAAATTTTCTTGTGTATTATAATGGATTTTTTTCAAAAAATATCAAAATACTACATTATGTTAAATAAATCAACATTTTACTAATTTTAGTGTTCATTTGTATTATTTTATCTCCCTGTATTATTAATTATCGTTTAATAAAAATAGGTGTATATATATTTATTAAATACATGGTAAGAAATTAATAAATTAGATGTTGTATAATAAAATTTATAGATGGATATAAACTTATAAATTAAGTATTTTAATTAATTTTCCCCATAAATCAAATTAATAATAAAAAAAGTATCTAGTTTTTATACTAGATACCATAAAATAATACTTTTAGACTTCTTCTTTTAGTATTTTATTTAATTTATTTTGAACTAACCATAATTTCTTTTGCTTTCTGTTAAATGCAACCATTTTATTCTTATTATTTTTGCTTTCATCAAGCAACTTTATGTACTTTTCATCAGCTATTTTTAAAGCATCTTCTATTACTAAAAGTTCTTCCTTAGTGAACATAAACTATCGCCTCCAAAAACTTAATTTTTATTTTAATTATATCATACAATATAAATTTTATATTACTACAAGTAAAAAGGACTGCTTAACTTTAATATAAACAGTCCTTATATATTATCTCTAATTATATCTTCTTAACTACTGATGATTTAAGCTTCATTGCTCCAAATCCATCTATTTTACAGTCTATATCATGACCATCTGTTACATCATAAAGTAGACGAATATTCTTAACTTTTGTTCCTTGCTTTAATGCTGATGTAGCACCTTTAACCTTTAAATCCTTGATTATTGTAACAGTATCACCATCATTTAAAACATTTCCGTTAGCATCTTTTATAACACTTGCTTCTTCTTCAGCCGCTTGGCTTGCAGCAGTCCATTCATGACCACATTCTGGGCAAATTAAAAGATTTCCATCTTCATAAGTATATTCTGAATTACATTTTGGACAGTTTGGTAACATAATTTCATTTCCTCCATTGCTATCTCGTTATTTAACTACATATTAGTATCCTATGCATTAATATATACTATCATACTATTCTTTTATTGACAAACCGTTGTCAATTCCTTTAATTTACTTATTTCTATTATTAAAAATCATTACTATTATTATCCGTAAAACTCAAAATAACTCATTTAAATCTTATTTTTTATTTAAAATATAAAAATAGCCTAACACTTAAGGGGGACTCTCGTGTTAGGCGCCTTTATATTTCAAAAGGAGGATTATTATTAATCATTAATTGTTTTGCATTAACTACTTTATGTGTTTATAATAATCCTCCTTTGTGTCATTTAAGTGTCATATTATTTTGAACAATAAATCTTTATTGCTTCTGCCATAAGTTTAGCAGTTCCTTCACCATTCTTATCTAGATTTTCTTTAAATCTTTCATCCTCCACATACATTAAACCTAATCCAGATAATATCTCATTTGTACAAGTATAGAAATTATCAGTAATATACTTTTGCCATCTTCTAACTAATTCTTGCACCTCTTCACTTCCTGGATCAGAATTTCTTAATTCAGCAAACCCCTTAAATATCTCACTTGTCTCTTGATTAATGTCTCCCCATTTTTCTTTATTGTAACTACTTGTTTTCTTTTCGCTTTCTTCATACGCTTTAGAAGTTCCCCAACGTTCTTTTACCTCTTTAGCATATTTCTTTTTATTTTCTTCTATTTCATTCATATCAAATTCTTTAAAGCTCATATTATTATCTCCTTCTATTCTTTTTTCTATTAATTTTATTAATCCTTCTATCCTTTGTCGTTGCTGAATTAGCAATTCTTTTTGTTTTTTAAGTGCTTCTTCTTTATCATAATTGGGATTATTCATTATTTCCTTTATTTGACTTAGAGGAAAATCTAGTTCTCTGAAAAACAGTATTTGTTGTAATATTTCCAGATCTTCTCTAGAGTATAACCTATAACCAGCCTCTGTTATTTCACTTGGTTTTAATAGCCCTACTTCATCGTAATAGTGCAATGTTCTTACCGTTATTCCTGTTAACTTTGCTACTTCGCTTATCCTCATTAGCTTTATATACCTCCTTTCATAAATTATTTTGTTTATCTTAGCTACAAATATAATTTTAATTTATCACGTAACGTTAGAGTCAATACTATTTTTAAGCTTAAATTATCTACTAAAAAAAGGCACCTCTCTCTAAAGAGTGGCACCTTTTCTTAATATATTAATCTTGCTCATACCCTAATATATCTCCAGTATTAGCATTTATTTCATAACTATATTCTCTATTATTATAATAGAATTCTACTTCATATTTTTGTATCCCATTATCATAATCTAATTCTGTTCTTGAAAATATAACTTGATTGCTTGTTAAATTTGCATGGTTTAATGCAATCTCCTTTGCTTGCTCTATTGAAATATTAGCTGTGCTATTTAAATTATTTTGACTATTATTAATAACTCCTTCTAAATCATATTGAATTATTTGTCCATTAACCGCATTAATATCATAATCATATTTTTGATTATTATAATAAAATTCTATATTATATTTTTCTATTCCATCATCAAATTCACTTTCAGTTCTAATAAATGAAACTTGATCTGCTGTTAATTTTGCATGGTTTAGTGCTATTTCTTTAGCCTGATCAATTGTTATCTTATTAGCCCCAACAACTTCATTATTTGTTATACCTGAGTTTGTTTCAGTTTGATTTGTTGTATTTTGATTTGTTGTACTCTCATTCGTTGCACCTGAATTTGATACACCTGAGTTATTACACCCTACTAAACTAATAGAAATTATTATCATAATTGCTGCTAATTTTACCTTTTTCATTTTATCCTCCACTTATATACATCTTTTTATTAATATTTTTATCTATTATATCCCAAAATATTATAAAATTTTCATTAAATATAGATAATTAATTTTCTCTACTTTTATCCCTTAAAATATACGCTTATTATTGTATATTTATCTAATTCACTTTCTATATAAATCTTAGAGTTATAATTGCTAACTATTCTGTTTGCAATGGATAAACCAATTCCAAAAGAATTATTATTTACTCTAGATTTATCAACTTTATAAAATCTTTTCTTTACATTATCAATTTCATTCTTTGGTATACCAATTCCATTATCTTTAACTTCTAATTTTATCGCACTAGCTTCTTTTCTTATACTTATTGAAATTTCAACATTCTCTTTATTGTTATACTTTATTGAATTATCAACAAATATAATTAATAACTGCTTAAAATCATTTGGCTCAACTTTTATTCTTATATTTTCATCAATATTAACTATATATGTGACATTTGGATTTAAAAATCTATATTGTTCTATAACCTCATCAACTAATATTACAGGATCAATCTTATCTACTTTATTTAAGTCTACTACTGATTTTTCTGCCTTAGATAGTAATAACATATCATTTACTAACTTTTTTAATCTTTCTACCTCTTTTAAACATATATCCAAAGATTTTTCTAAACGTTCCTTGTCATTTTTTCCCCATCTTTTAAGCATACTTAAATGTCCATGAAGTGCTGTTAATGGTGTTTTTAATTCATGTGATGCATCTGATACAAACCTACTTTGCTCATGAAATGCCTCTTCTAATTCATCCATCATTGAATTAAAAACTATATTTACTTTATCTACTTCGTCATTTAAATCTGATATTTCAGCTCTTTTATTAATTCCTTTTTCCTTTATTTCATTCATAGTTGTTGTAAGCCTTCTAAGTCTCTTTATAAAGTTCTTCGAAACATACATAGCTCCTATACCACTTAAAGCTAATCCTAAAATTAAAGTAAAAATTAAAATCGGTAAGGAGTTTTCAGTAAATTCCTGAAACATCTCATTTTCTCTAATTATTTGTATCGCATATTGAGAATTTCCTATCTCTATTGGTCCTGTTATTACCATATATATCTCAAAATCAAAAATCTTAGATCCCATTATAATATCTTGATTTACATAGTCAAATTTAATTTCTTCCCATATTTCAGATGGGGATTCATAATATATTTTATCTGTTGAGTAAATCCTAATATATTCATCATCATCAACCTTAGTTAACTGTTGTAAATATTCATAAAACCCATTTTCAGATATTTCTATGTTTATATCCTTAGATAAGCTGCTTATCTCTTTATATTTAGCTTCTAATAAATCTTTTTCATACTCATCTGTAAATATCCAAAATGTAATTAATTGACCAATTGTATATATAATCAAAATTAAACTTATTATAAAAAAGGAACTTTTCATAATTTCTAAAAATACAGGTAATTTTTTAGTTCTCATTACTAACTCCTCATAATATAACCAACTGATCTAACTGTCTGTATATATTCTTCTTTATTTTCATTATTTAATTTTGTTCTTAAATATCTTACATATACATCTGTGACATTAGTTTCCGGTTCATACCCATAGCCCCATATTTTTTCTAAAAGCTCTTCTCTAGTAACTACCTTATCCTTATTATCTACTAATATCATTAATAGTTCATATTCTTTATTAGTTAAACTTATTTCATTACCATTCCTTTTAACACTTCTTGAGCTTTTATTAATTACAATATCCTTAAACTTTACTATAGAATTATTTAAACTATCTTGTCTCCTAAAAACCACTTCAATACGTGCAAGTAACTCCTCTATTGCAAATGGCTTAGCAATATAATCATCAGCACCTATTTGAAGCCCATTAACTTTATCCATAACACTATCTTTTGCACTAAGCATTATTACCGGAGATTGTTTTTCTCTCTTTAGTCTTCTACATATCTCAAATCCATTCATTGAAGGAAGCATAACATCCAGTATTATAAGATCATATTCATTTCTTAATGCCTCTTCTAACCCTTCTCTACCATCCTCCTTAATACAAACATCATACCCTTCATATTCTAATTCCCCTTTTACAAAATCGGAAATATTAGGTTCATCCTCAACTATTAATATGCTTTTCACTATACTTCCTCCTTTATAATACGCTTATATATAATGTTTAATCATAATAATTATCTATATCTGTAATAACCCCCAAGTTAGAATCCACATTAACTTCTATAAGAATATTATTTGAATTTTTTATTTTAAATTTATACTCAAAACTAAGATTATCTAACTCTAAGCTTTTCCTAACCTTTAATATGTCTCCTTGAACCGCTTGTAGTGCTATTACCTTTGCTTCATCAACTGTATAATTAATATTAGATTTAGCTATACTATATACAGTAATAGCACCTATACCACATACTGCAACACCTAAAACTAATAATATTGAAATTCTTTTTACTATTTTTTTCTTGTTTCTTTTTATTATTTCTCTTGCTGTTTCTAAATATTTATTCATTTTGTTTCTCCTTATCTTAATCTGTATTATGAATTATATAATATTGATTTCTCTTTTTCATGAAGTAGGAATGAAAGTAAGATTAAAATTTTTTAATCTTTTTCATCACTATATTTTTAATAATATTATTAACATAAATATAATCGAGTAGGAGGAAAATAATTATTTTATTTTCCGTCCTCTCACACCACCGTACGTACCGTCCGGTATACGGCGGTTCC
>PPYE01275522.1_pt1 | contig 23291 bp, 19 predicted proteins | sample 1559881 | NCBI WGS metagenome assembly PPYE01 (sample SAMN08240022, study PRJNA423297) | Human gut metagenome, whole genome shotgun sequencing project. | reverse complement strand
ACGCTGAGGCTTTTAGACCTGTGCAATCGGATTCGCAGACAAGTGAGTGGTATAGTTATTTCGAAAACGATGTACTAGAGTGTCAGATAATACAGTCATTATACTGTTACTGTTCACTCCGTTCTCAGTAACTTAGCCAAAATTCATTCCAGATTGCCTGCGGCAATAGAATTTTGGCTTGTATGTCTCAGGATTTTGGCACATTCATGCAAAATACCTCGCGGGATAGCGGTGTGTGAACAGTAACATTATACTATCTCTCTCTCCAAAAGTACAGTTATTCATACACTCTTTTGCTGCCGGATATATTACCAGGGTTACTGTTCACTCTGTTCTCAGCAACAAATGAATGACAGTGTATATATTTTTATATTTCTGCCATAATACATATCACAGATATATCTGTCCGGTGCTTCACAATAACAGACTGCCGGACAGTTACCTGGAAACTTCTTTTGTTGTCGGCAGGATCGGAGGCACTTATGTTAGAGCAGATTTTTCTCGGATTTACAGGACTATGTTCCGGTTTTATTATTGCCGGAGGACTAACCGGTCTTATGATCGGCCTTTCTATTATTCCCAGATATGCAGGAATTACCCACACAGCAGATCATATATTGCTGTACGAAGACATCACATTCTGGGGAACAGAACTTGGAAACCTGTTCTTTCTTTTTCACTGGAATATCCGGTTCGGCACCCCGTTTCTGATTCTGTACGGGCTCTTTTCAGGGATTTTCCTTGGTGGATGGATCATGGCCCTGGCAGAGATGGCAGATATTTTCCCTATCTTTGCCAGAAGAAGCAGATTCCAGAGAGGTCTTTCTTTTACAATCCTGTGCATAGCCGCCGGCAAAACTGTCGGGGCACTGATTTACTATTATAACGGATGGCTGCCATAATTTCCAGCTAATCTTTAACATCAGTGCCAAAAAAGCAGCAATCGATTACTCTTTACTCCGTTCTCAGTAACCTGGTGTACCAAAATTCCGGATTTTCAATCAGAAAGGTTTTATATTATGTCAGACAATAATCTCAGTCAGAAAAAACAGAAACAATATGAAGAATACGTAAAAGCAGTCACTCCTGTCCACAGCCTGCCACTGAATATGTGCAAAGCATTTTTCACAGGCGGAGTCATCTGTGTTGTTGGACAGGTCATCTTAAATTACGCAGATAACCTTGGGCTGGACAAAGATACCGCCGGCTCCTGGTGTTCCCTTATCCTGATCCTTTTCAGTGTGATCCTCACAGGATGTAATCTTTATTCCAAAATCGGCAGATTCGGCGGTGCCGGAAGCCTTGTCCCGATCACCGGTTTTGCCAATTCCGTAGCTTCCTCTGCGATCGAATATAAGGCAGAAGGACAGGTATTCGGCATCGGATGCAAAATATTTACGATCGCAGGACCCGTAATTCTTTATGGAATCCTGAGTTCATGGATTCTCGGTGTGATTTATTATCTTTTTACAATGATCCCGTAACTATTCAGCATCCATATCCTGAGAGGTGTTTTTGCATAAGAATCATACAATTATACAAGGAGGTTTCCTATGAACAGACAAATGACCTGCGGTACATCCAGCATTTCATTTCAAAATCCTGTCTTTGTTCAGAGCTGTGCTTCTGTTGTCAGCCAGAAAGAAGGGGAAGGGCCATTGGGCGCATACTTTGATACCATATGTGAAGATCCCATGTTTGGAACAGATACCTGGGAAGCTGCAGAAAGCACTCTGCAAAAACAGGCCGCTCTGCTGGCAATCAAAAAAAACGGCCTCACCTGTTCTGATATACAGCTTCTTTTTGCAGGCGACCTGCTGGCTCAGACATCAGCCTCTTCTTTCGGAACCGCTGATCTGAAAATTCCTTTTTACGGTCTTTTCGGAGCATGCTCCACTATGGGAGAATCTCTTTCCCTTGGTTCAATGTGTATCGACGGAGGGTACGGAAAATATATCCTCTGTGCAACTTCCAGCCACTTTGCCAGCGCAGAAAAAGAATTTCGTTTTCCCCTGGGATATGGAAATCAAAGGCCCTTATCTGCTACCTGGACAGTCACCGGTGCCGGAGCCTGTATACTTGGATATGAACCGCCACCACGCCCGGACAACAAAACACTAAACACACTCCGTAACCGCAATATCTGTGCAGTTATAACAGGAATCACCACCGGAAGACTGATTGACTTTGGGTTCAGGGATTCCCTCAATATGGGAGCTTGCATGGCTCCTGCTGCCTGCGACACCATAGCCCGAAATCTTCAGGATTTTCACCGAAAACCATCCGATTATGATGCCATCTTCACCGGTGACCTAGGCATGGTAGGACGGACAATCCTGTTCGACCTTCTCACAGAAAAAGGATTTGATATCTCATCTGTCCATCAGGACTGCGGTATGCTGATCTATGATCCTCAGACTCAGGATACACATTCCGGCGGCAGTGGATGTGGATGTGCCGCCTCTGTTCTGGCAGGCTATATTCTTCCGGGTATTATACAGAAAAAATGGAAAAGGATTCTCTTTGTTCCCACAGGTGCCCTTCTATCAAAGGTAAGCTTCAACGAGGGGGATCCAATTCCCGGTATCGCACACGCTGTTGTAATAGAACAGTACAGAGTTCCGGATATGATGTAGATACAGAAATTTTTTCAGGAGGAAAAATACATGGACTATTTTAATGCATTCTGGACAGGCGGACTGATCTGTGCCCTGGTACAGATTCTTCTGGACAGGACAAAGCTTATGCCCGGACGGATCATGGTACTTCTGGTATGTACAGGCTCTGTTTTAAGCGTTGTCGGAATCTATCAGCCATTTGCAGAATTTGCCGGAGCAGGCGCTTCTGTTCCTCTGCTTGGTTTTGGCAATATCCTGTGGAAAGGAATGAAAGAATCCATTGACAAAAACGGACTGATCGGACTCTTTATGGGAGGCTTTACCGCCTGCGCGGTGGGAGTCTCCGCAGCTTTGATCTTCTCTTATCTTGCAAGCCTGATCTTCAAGCCCAAAATGAAAGGATAACATACCATGAGTGATACTCTCTATTTACAGTTAGATCAGAATATCCAGATAAACCATCCACACATTTATCTTCAGGACATTGCAAAACTTTCCTGCAGCAACAGTAAAATCCTGAATCGGCTCCGGGTGATGCCGGTTATAAATCTTGACCCGAATAAACCAGGACGTTATGTAATGTCTGTTATGGATCTGATCTCCGAAATCAAAAAAAAAGAACCGGACCTTGAAATCAATAATATTGGAGAAGCCGACTTTATCATCACTTTTAAAAACAAACCCGGTTCCGGGCTTGTCTGGCAGTGGTGCAAGATTATTTTCGTCGGTCTTGCCGCCTTTTTCGGTGCAGGTTTCTCTATCATGACATTTAATAACGATGTAGATGTCGGTGGTCTCTTCTCGCAGATCTATACCCAGGTCACAGGACAGACTTCCGGTCATTTTACTGTTCTTGAGATCACTTATTCCATAGGAATCGGACTTGGGGTACTTTTCTTCTTCAATCACTTCGGTCATATGAAAATAACAGATGATCCAACACCTATGCAGATACAGATGCGTCTGTACGAGGAAAATGTTAATAAAACTCTTATCAAAGACATTGACCGTACTTCCGAAAAGTGATATACTTCGATAGCCGAGTGTTCGAAACCTTCCACTCGTAAAACAAATACTAAAGGAGATAATCAAATATGAAAAACAAAGGTACTCAGTTTCTGACAGAAGCAGCAGTGATCGGAGCCATTTATGTGGTTCTGACTCTTTTATTCGCACCACTCAGCTATGGCGAAATTCAGATTCGCTTTTCGGAAGCACTGACCATCCTGCCATTCTTTACACCGGCTGCGATTCCGGGGTTATTTGTAGGATGTATCATTGCCAATCTCTTTGGCGGTGCCATTCCTGTAGACATTATTTTCGGAAGCATCGCAACACTGATCGGAGCAGTATTTACTTACAGACTCCGCAGCTGCAACCGTTTTCTTGCGCCGATCCCGCCGATTGTTTCCAATGCAGTCATCGTGCCATTCGTACTTCACTTCGGATACGGAGTAAATCTTCCGATTCCGCTTATGATGCTTACCGTAGGTATCGGAGAAGTAGTTTCCTGCGGTGTAGTAGGACTGATTCTTCAGACAGCCCTTCTGAAATACAAAAATGTGATCTTCAGATCACAGAGAACTGTATAACTTACGATATATAACAATAAAGATATTATAGCAAAAAGAGTGTGCAATATTATAGTAATCCGCACACTCTTTTTGTTACTGTTCACTCCGTTCACAGTAACCTCTTTTTTATTTACCTCTTCAGAGAATACTCCACCTTCTACAAGCGGTGAGTTAATTACTCCCATCTGCTTATACCTGCTTTTTAAGTTCCTTCAGAATCCGCTTTTCCATCCTGGACACTTGAACCTGGGAAATTCCCATCTCTGCCGCAATCTCCGTCTGCGTCATATCCTTAAAATATCTCATACCGATCAGCTGACGTTCTCTTGCATCCAGTTTTTTCAGGATTTCATCCAGAAAAATCCTGTTCAGTGCTGCATCCTGTCCATTTTCTTTTTCCTGGAGCCTGTCCATAAGCGAAATATCATTTCCATCTCCCTGATAGATAATTTTGTGCAAAGATTCCACTTCAGCTCCTGATTCCATCGACATCACCACTTCATCTACTGAAAGTTCTGTCGCTTTCGCAACTTCCTCCAGTATCGGTTCACGTCCCAGTTCTTTTTCCAGTGCTTCTCTCGCAGAATAAATTCTGGCACAGTTCTCTTTCAGGTTTCTGCTCACCTTAAGCATCCCGTCATCCCTCAGATAGCGTCTGATTTCACCTATGATCATGGGAACAGCATAAGTTGAAAACTTCACATCGTACGAAATATCAAAACGATCTATGGCTTTCAGCAGCCCAATGCTTCCTATCTGCACGATATCTTCCATTTCCACACTGCGCCCGGCAAATCTTTTCGCCATGCTGTACACAAGTCCTGCGTTTTCTTTAAATACAGTATCTCTTGCTTCTTTATCCCCCTGTTGTGACTTCATGATCAGAGCAAGAGTATGGTCCATTCCTACCTCCCGATCGTCTTTTTCATATGGACAACTGTTCCATATCCCACCTGTGATTCTACTGTTACCTCATCCATAAACGCTTCCATAAATGTAAATCCCATCCCGGAACGATCCTTCTCCGGCTTTGTTGTAAAAAGAGGCTCCATAGCTTTTGCAACGTCTCTGATCCCCACTCCCTTATCGATCACATCAACCCATAATTTTTGTCCTTCCCTTCTGCAGAAAATCTCTATTTTCTGCACCTGGCCTTCATAAGCATGAATAATACAGTTTGTCACAGCCTCTGACACAGCAGTTTTCAGATCTGCCACTTCCTCCAGAGTAGGATTCAGCTGTGTGCAGAAAGCTGCCGCCGCAACTCTTGCCAGCCCCTCATTCTCAGGTCTGCTATCAAAAATAATTTTCATTTCATTGGTATTTTCCATAATAGTTTTCTTCCCCCTCTCTTTAGACTTCCCCACAGATTTCGACAAATTTATATACCCCTGACAGATGCAGCAGCTTTTCAATATAGGAATTTACTCCTGTAGCCTGTATACAGTCACCGCGCATCCCCATCATCCGGTATCTCCCCATGATCAGCCCTATCCCTGAACTGTCCATAAACGCTGTTCCTGAAAAATCAAATGTGATCGTTCGTATATATTTTTTCCGTATAATATCATCTGAATCTCTGCGTATCTCGTCTGTCACCATATGATCTACCTCTTTCGGTAAATGAATGATCAGGGAATTTCCCTGTATTTCAAATCTGTTCTCCATCATATCCCTCCTCACTTTTTGTCAGGCGAATGTTCGCAATCCACTTTGCAGTGTAGCTCTACATCAAATAACTGTTTATTGCTTTTCGCAGCCTCCTACTTGATTCGGTAAAAAAAGAGACACATGACTTCCATGCATCTCTTTTGTATCTTTACATCTTCTTATAATACTTCATGTCTTCTGCCACATCAAAATGAAAACCCGGTATCAGTATCCGGAATCGTCATAATCACCGGTGTCGTAACTTCCATCATCCGCCGAATCACCATCAGAATTATCGTAAGAACCATCATCATATTCCCCACTGTCATAGGAACCATCGTCATAACTTCCATCTTCCGCTGAATCTGAAGAAACATCTCCCTCTGCGCTGTCAGCACTGCCGGTTCCGTCTGTGACTTTCGCATCTGTAGTTCCTTCGATCCCGGTCGTACCTGTAGTGTTACAGATCGTATTGTAAATTCCTTTCAGATCCGCAGGCAGCAAATCCGCATAAACATTCTGTATCTTCAATGCCGCTTCATCTGTATTCTGCTGCTGCAATGCTGAGTACGCCTCGATCAGAGCCTCATAACTGCTGCTTTTTTTCTTCTCTTCCTCTATCTGTTTAGAGGCCGCCTCAACTGTGTCTCCAGATTCCTGAGCCTGACTCTGTGCCTTGGTCAGCTCAGCTCCCTGACTGGACACTGCATCACTGTATTTCATAATCTGCTGATTCGCTTCCCTGTAGATTCCCTGACGTATGGCAGGAACAGCCAGAAGATAAAACGCCAGCAATCCTGCACAAAATCCGGCAACCAGTGTAAAAAACAGCGGAATCCTTCCTTTTTCTTTATACTGAGGAATCTGGATTGCCATATCATTCTCACTGCTGTCCACAGCTTTCCTGTTTCTTTTATTCTGACGTTCCAGACGTGTGGATACTCCTGTCTGTTCGTCAATCTCTCTCAAAAAACGAAGGGTTGTTGTATTTGTTTTATCAATCCGCGCGGCTTTCCTTAACGTCTTTCTTGCCTTGTTATATTCCCCCTCTTTCATCTGCACAAGTGCCAGAAGATGGTAACCTTTGATCAGTTTTGGATTCTGTATGAGAATCTTCTTCAGCCTGATCGCAGCCATATCCTCATGACCTTCCCTGCACAGGTTTAAGGCATCATTATACTTTCTGATCGTTTCATTGATCGCCTCAAGCTTATTGGAGTTCGCCTGCAGCTTGTTAATATATTCTGATGCCAGATTTCTGGATGGCTGAAGATTCTTACTGATCACCCATTCACTGAGTGCGGCAACCACCTCCCCTGTCTCAAAATATACCAGTCCAAGAAGATTTCTCGCCTGAATGTTATGCTTATTATAAATAAGACTCTGCTTCAGACAGTCAATCGCCCCTGAAAGATCGCGGACACTGGCTTTCTCAAGCCCCCGGTTGTAATACTGTCTGGAAAGGTAATCTACCTTTTTCTGGATCAGCACATTACATCCACATTTCGGGCAGTAATCCAGATCTTTGTCCACCAGAAATGCGCCACAATTCATACAATTCATGTGTATCTCCTTATTTTACCCGTCTGCCACTCTTGGCTTCGCGGAGAACTTCCTGAAGAATATCCAGGATATCCGTCAGTTCTCTCTCATAAATCGCACCCTCCGCATCTGCCACATCCAGACAAGGTTCAAATTTCTTCAGTTCCTCTTCATAATCTATCATTTCTTATTTCTCCTGATCACATCTTTAATCCCACCGACAAGATACAGGGAACCCACGCAGAAGAGCATTCCGTCATCCCCCTTTACTTCCAGTGCTCTACCAAAGGCTTTCTCAACATCCTCCACTACTTCCACAGAAGAAGCACCTGCTTCTGTAAAAAGCTTTGCAAATCTCTCAGCAGGAACCTGGCGATATCCGCCAACAGAGGTTACTACCACTTGGCGGAACGTGATCCTGCTACAGATCGTATGTATCATATCTGTATAATCTTTGTCATCTACTGCTGAAAAAAGCAAAGTCAGCGGACATTCTTTCTGAAAATGTTCTGCTGTCTCTACAAATTTCTCTACCCCGTCCTCATTGTGAGCACCGTCCACGATCACACCCGGAAGCACTGTTTCCATTCTTCCCTGCCAGCGTGTTCCGGCAATTCCCACATGGATCTGATCCATAGATACAGAAATCACATTCTGCAGAACCTCAATCGTCTTTAATGCAAGTGCACTGTTCATCACCTGATACTTTGCAATAAACGGAATGGAGAAAACCATATCCTTATAATACTCATTCCGAAATGCAAAATCAATTCCCGCCGAAGTATTTCTGAGCACTTCTGTATCTGATCTCTTCACTTCATAAGCAGGGCTTCCCAGTTCTTCTGCTCTGGCACGGATCACTTCTGCTGCATCCGGGTCGTTTCCGTCATAGATTACCGGTACCCCCGGCACAATGATCCCGGCCTTTTCTCCTGCGATTTTGGCAACTGTATCTCCCAGATACTGCATATGATCCAGACTGATCGATGTGATCACACAGGCAATAGGATTCTCCACAGCAGTAGTCGCATCCATTCTTCCGCCCAGTCCTGTTTCCAGAGTCACATAATCAACACCTGCCTCTGCAAAGATCACCATCCCCATCAGAAAAAGCATCTCAAAATAAGTCGGATGATAGCTGCCTTCTGCAACCAGTTCATCCGCAAGTACCTTTACTTTCTCAAAGGCCTTTAGGAAAGTATCATTATCAATATTCACCTCATTGATCTGGAAGCGTTCATTGATCTCCACCAGATGAGGAGAAGTAAATAATCCGCAGGAATATCCCGCCTCTCTCAGAACAGAGGTCAGAAACGCACATGTACTTCCCTTTCCATTAGTTCCTGCCACATGGATCACCTTAAACTTATCCTGAGGATTACCAAGTCTTCTCAGACATTCCTTTGTGTGATCCAGACTGTTCTTCTTTGTAAATTTCGGAGTTTCATCAATATAAGCAACTGCTTCTTCGTAATTCATAAAAAAATCCCACCACTTATCTATAATGTATTTAGTTACTCTAACATTATATAATAGTGGTGGAAGATGTCCAGTACCAATCGTAATATTTTATCCGACAAAATTATGGATTAATTTTCATTCGTACCGGCACTTTCTGTTAATTTCCATTTATTATTTGAATAAAGTGCATAGCAGGACCGGTCATAGCTCTTGCTCAGCGGTTTTCGCGTCGAACTGTTGCTTCGCTGGATCACCGCAAGCCTGTCGAAATCATTCAGCTCCGTACCTGTGATCATCAACGTAGTCGGATTGATATAGACCGTATCATACCATTCTCCGTTCAGCTTGATTTCACTGGACGGCGTAAATTCCGTTCCCTTAATGTAATATGTATGATCTGCCTCAGAGATACATTGAATGGAATCCAGAGTCACATCATAGATTCCCATACGCATTCTGGTACGCAGATAAGGACTTTCGCCACTTTCCCCGTAGGAATATCTCTTTCCATAAAGGAGGTCATACTGCAGGGTTTCCAGATCCACCTGATAATTTCTGGTATTTCTTCTTGCCTGATGATAGCGAAAAACAGTTCCCTCATGGATTCCCACACGATCCATAACCTCTGCCGCCATCTGGTATGCTGCAAGATTTTCATTCTTTTTCTTAAGTCCGAAGTTATCCCACATCACATACTCTGTCTGGAACAGATACTTGTTCTTCAGGTCCTCCACAGTCAGTCCCATAGTCGGAAGGTGATCACCGTACATAACAAGGACCACATCCTCAGGATAATCTGCAAGCTTGTCTGTCAGCTCTTTGACAAAATTATCCATCTCATGGATCTCATTTACGTAATATTCCCATTTATTGTTCTCTTCCTCAGTCGGCGCACCGGAAACTGTGATCTCAGGATCCTCCAGAATCTGCTCATCCGGATATGCACCATGTCCCTGTACGGAAATAGTATATACATAATCCGGCCCCTCAGTAGAATCCAAACATTTCAGGATTTCATCTGTCAGAACCTCATCCTTTACCCAGCCATTTGGATTCTTCTCGTTCTCTCTTGCCATGTACTCTTCAGAAGTAAAAGTATCAAATCCGAGATTCGGGAAAATAGATCTTCTTCCATAGAAGTTTGCCTCATTATTATGAACCGCATGGGTGGTATAGCCCAGATTCTTCAGTACATAAGGTGCACTCTCACAGGTAGTCTCTCTCAGAATACTCTTATAAGGATATTCCCCGGGTCCGAAATAATGCATACTCATTCCTGTAATGGATTCAAACTCTGTATTTGCAGTACCTGCACCTACAGAGGGAACCTTATAATATCCGGAGGAATATTCCTCCATCAGCTTCCTGAACGTCGGGATAGGATCTTCCGAAATATTCAGATAGTTTACCAATGTGGGATCAAAGAATGATTCCAGCTGCAAAAACAAAATATTCGGATGATTTTCCTCTTTTGACTCCGGCAGGTTCTTCTCTGTTTTCTCAATCCGTTTAATCTCTTTCTCAGAATAATCTCTCGGACAGCTGATTCCCGTATTAAAAATCGTAGTTGCCAGACAGTAAGGATATCCATAATCCTCATATGCAAAAGCAATATTTCCAAAGTAATTGGAAAGTACCCTCTTCTCCAGTGCCAGCTGTGTACATCCTGCAAAAAGAGCAACTGCCAGCAGAATCAGAGGAATATTATAGCGGTATTTAATCTTGTTCTGATACTTCGGTCCTTTAATAAGCAGAATCAACAGTAAGATAACAAGAATCCCAAACAGGATGCAGACTGCCACAACACCTGCAGCAGGCAGGTATTTATTGGCAATCTTTAATGCATCTGTGATCAGATGCAAATCCGGTCCTGTAAACGGTGTAACACGGTTGAGAAGGAGAACACCATTGATAATGGCCAGTATCAGCCAAAACAATGTCACAAGGATTCTCCAGAACACTCTCCTGTGAAACAGATAAACAATTAGTGACGAAGTAAAAATGAATGCCGCATTATATGCAAAAACCAAAGGTCTCTGTGTCATATAATTCCAGGCTTCTATAAACGAGTGACGGCAGATTGCCTCCATAACAAAATATCCCGCTGCGCTGGCAAGTACATGGAGTAAAAGGGAGATTTTGTTACAAATCTTATACAATTTCATCTAAACACTCCCTTATTTCTTAAGCTGCTCTAACTGTCCTTTAACCTTATCCATCATTTCTTTATATTTCGCAAGTTTGTCTTTCTCCGCATCCACCTTGGCAGCAGGTGCCTTGTTTACGAAGTTCGGATTATTCAGCATACCTTCACATCTTGCGATCTCTTTTGTGAGACGTTCTGTTTCTTTTGTAAGACGTTCAATCTCTTTATCTTTGTCAATCAGGTCTTCCAACGGCATATATACAACCGCATTGGAAACAACTACTGAAACTGCATCTTCACTGATTCCGTTCTTGTCTGTCTGTACCAGAATCTCTTTTGCAAATGCAAGATTTACAAAGGATTTCTTGCTGTTCTCATACATTACTGCTGTTTCAGCATCCTTTGCCACAATATGCAGGCTTGTCTTGCGGTTATTCGGAACATTCATCTCTGTTCTGGTATTACGGATACCTCTTACAACCTCTTTGAAGCCCTCGATTGCTTTCTCAGCATCCGGGAAGTTTCTCTCTTCTCTGTATACAGGCCATTCGGAGATCATAATAGACTCTTCTTCAGGAAGAAGTGTGCAGTAGATTTCCTCTGTGATAAACGGCATATACGGATGAAGAAGCTTCAGGCCTTCTGTCAGCGCTGTTCTTAATGTCCAGAGTGCATCATTTGCTGCCTTCGGATCTTCCTCTGCCTTCCACAGACGAACCTTAGCCATCTCAATATACCAGTCGCAGAGTTCATCCCACAGGAAGTCATAAACCTTCTGTACTGCAATACCAAGTTCATATTTTTCCATGTTCTCTGTAGCTTCGCGGATCACTGTATTTAAGTGAGACAGAATCCATTTATCCTCTGCACAGAGATCATTTAAGTTCTCCGGCTCTGTCACTGTCTTGCCTTCCAGGTTCATCATGATGAAACGGGAAGCATTCCAGATCTTGTTTGCGAAGTTACGGCTTGCTTCTACCTTTTCCCAGTAGAAACGCATATCATTTCCAGGTGCATTACCTGTCATCAGAGTAAGACGAAGAGCATCTGCGCCGTATTTATCAATAACTTCCAGAGGATCGATACCGTTTCCAAGAGACTTACTCATCTTACGTCCCTGGGAGTCACGTACCAGACCATGGATCAGTACATGATGGAACGGAACCTGATCAGTCTGCTCCAGAGCAGAGAATACCATACGGATAACCCAGAAGAAGATAATGTCATATCCTGTAACAAGTACATCTGTCGGATAGAAATATTCCAGTTCCGGTGTTTTCTCCGGCCAGCCAAGTGTGGAGAATGGCCATAATGCAGAACTGAACCAGGTATCCAGTGTATCCTCATCCTGATGAAGATGTGTACATCCGCATTTCGGGCATTTCTCAGGCATTTCTCTTGCAACAACTACTTCACCGCACTCATCACAGTAATAAGCCGGAATTCTGTGTCCCCACCATAACTGTCTGGAAATACACCAGTCGCGGATATTCTCAAGCCAGTGAAGATACGTCTTGTCAAAACGGGACGGAACAAATTTCAGATCTCCGTCATCCAGAGCTTTGATCGCAGCCTTTGCCATCTCGTCCATCTTTACAAACCACTGTGGCTTGATCATAGGCTCTACCGTTGTGCCGCAGCGGTCATGAGTTCCAACGCTGTGGTTGTGAGGAACTACTTTTACCAGAAGTCCAAGTTCTTCCAGATCTGCTACCATTGCCTTACGTGCTTCGTAACGGTCCATACCAGCGTATTTTCCACCAAGCTCGTTGATGGTCGCATCGTCATTCATAATGTTGATCTCTTCCAGATTGTGACGGCGTCCAACCTCAAAGTCGTTAGGATCATGGGCAGGTGTGATTTTTACACATCCTGTTCCGAATTCTTTGTCTACATATTCATCGGCGATCACCGGAATCTCTCTGTCTGTGAGAGGAAGCTTCAGCATCTTGCCGATGAGATCCTTGTAGCGCTCATCTTCCGGATTTACGGCAACAGCAGTATCGCCCAGCAGGGTTTCCGGACGTGTAGTTGCAATCTCTACGAAACGTCCCTCTTCCCCTACGATCGGGTAATTAATGTGCCAGAAAAATCCGTCCTGATCCTCATGCTCAACCTCTGCATCAGAGATGGAAGTCTGGCATACAGGACACCAGTTGATGATTCTGGAACCTTTGTAGATATAGCCTTTTTCATATAATTTGATAAATACTTCCTGTACTGCTTTGGAACATCCCTCATCCATTGTGAAACGTTCTCTCTCCCAGTCTGCGGAAGCACCCAGTTTCTTTAACTGATTGATGATCTTTCCGCCGTACTCCTCTTTCCATGCCCACGCATGTTTTAAGAATTCCTCACGGCCGATATCGTGTTTGTCGATACCTTCTTTTTTCAGCTTGTCGATAACCTTAACCTCTGTAGCGATAGCTGCATGGTCAGTTCCCGGCTGCCATAATGCTTCATAGCCCTGCATTCTCTTGAAACGGATCAGGATATCCTGCATGGTTTCATCCAGCGCATGTCCCATGTGAAGCTGGCCGGTTACGTTTGGCGGCGGCATAACAATGGTAAACGGTTTCTTGTCCGGATTTACTTTTGCATGGAAATATCCATTGTCCATCCATTTTGTGTAAAGACGCTCTTCGATTCCCTTAGGATCGTAGGTTTTTGCAAGTTCTTTGCTCATAATGTCCTCCTGATATTCTATCTCTGTAATAAAAGTATCTGCGGATCACTCCGCTGTAAAGCAGCCCACGGCTCTATAAGCTTATTCGATTAAAAAAGCGCCCTTTACACGCATTATACGTGCAAAGGGCGATATAAATCGCGGTACCACCTTAGTTTGTCTCTCATTCCCTTAACGCGGGATACGTGAAAGCCTACCATGCGCGTATATGAATCTCAGTATTATCATACCACTCACTTCAGCCTCCCGGCTCCAAAGCTACCTTCAGCGCTTCTGTTCCCGGGAAACCTTCCAGCTTATAAGCTTCCCTCTCTGTGGGACATTACCGCCTACTCCTCTTTTTCACAGCCTTTTTCTGGATTCTACTATAATGAAAAAAGGCTTTCTTGTCAAGAATGTTTCTCCGGATTTCACAAATTTATGCCTGCAATTGTTTATCAAATGGATAAAATCAGCCTCTTTGCCGACTGCTAATAACTTAATAACTGTTCCGCAGTTTATTCGGTTAAATATATAAAAACAGCGAGTAAACATTTGGTTTACCCGCTGTAAAAGAAATCCTAAATTATGATCTTTTTGTAAAAAGGGATTTTATCTGCTATATTATTTACAGAGCTTCTTAAACTCGTCTGCTACGAACTGAACTTTCGTACCGATTACAACCTGAACAGAATTTTTACCAGATCTGATTACACCGGCTGAGAATGAGAAGCCTGCACGGAATCCTAATAATACTGTGACCACGGTAAAGATACCATATAATAATGCATAAATAACATAGAGTCCAAGAGTCAGGAACATGAAACCAAATTCGAACGGCTCTGTAACACCGCAGATAAATGCACAAAGTGCTGCGGAAGCTACCAGACCAATAGCAACTTTTATTTCTCCCTGTTTCTTTTTAAAACCGATTCCCCGTCCCATCACAATTACTTCTGCACCGGATTTCTCATATGCCGAGATAATATTGTTATTGATCACTTTTTAATTTTGTCAAAAATCGCTATTGCATTTTCATTCTTCTTTGTGTTTTATCTGATATATTTCACATTTTATCCTGTATTTTTCTATTTCTTCTTTCCTGCAATAAAGTGACAAATCGTTTATTCCACACTTTTCAGGGATTCTACCATGTCAATCTTCTTTAATTTCTGATGCATAAACAGATTTACGATCATGGAGAATCCAATTGTCAGCAGTCCGCAGTACGGGAAACTGACAGGATTAATATTTCTTCCGAACATGACCGCATCCACTTCCACAGTACGGATAATATATCTGTGCAAAAAGATTCCGAATACAGCCCCTGCCAGCACGCCGATGAGGGTAAGGATAACGTTCTCCCTGTATACATAGGCAGAAACTTCATTATCATAGAATCCCAGTACCTTCAGGGTTGCCAGTTCTCTCTGGCGCTCCGTAATATTGACATTGTTCAGATTATACAGGACTACGAAAGCAAGCATTCCCGCAGAAATGATCAGCACTATGATTACCGTATCCAATGCTCCCAGCATTCTGTGAAGCTGAGCCTCCAGACTGCTGGTATAGCTGATGCTTAATGCAGCCGGGTGCTTCAGGATCTCATTTCCCACCTCAGATTCTGATTCTTTATATTCCTCTTTTACCGTGAATACAGTTGCAGAATAGTTCGGCTTCTCCCCGAAGGTCTGTTCATAGACATTTCCTGTCATATAAATATAATGTCCCATGTAATTCTCTGTCACTGCTGCGATCTTTGTCTCATAATTTTTCCCATCCTTTGTGATGGTCATGCTGTCCCCCACTTTCAGTCCTGTCAGGGTTGCCGTCTTCTCACTGATCACTGTACCTGCATCCGTCAGCTTATACTTCTCTTTTGTCTTTCTGTCCTGAAGCGTTACATCCTTATTAAAGGTCTCAAGATTCTCAGGCACATAAACATATACGCTGATATTGGATTTATTTCTGGGAACACTCATCTTGGTAAACTGCACATGAGTATATCTCTCGATCTGACTGTTATTTTTCAGAAACTCATCCAGTTCCTGTCTCTCCTTATCTGTAGCATCCTCATCATCAATGATCGTTCCTGTGTAATGCTGAAGTTCCTGATACTGCCGTCTGGCAATATCCATAATGGAATCCCTGAGTCCAAAGCCTACCAGCATCAGCGCCATACTTCCCGAAATACCGAAAATTGTCATAAAGAAACGTTTTTTATATCGAAAAAGGTTTCTCAGAGTAGATTTCCATGTAAAATTCAAGTGCTTCCAGAAAAGCGGGATCCGTTCCAGCAGGATTCTCTTACCCTCTTTGGGAGCAGGAGGACGCATCAGTGATGCCGGAGTTTCCGCCAGTGCCCTGTAACAGGAGAAAATGGTGGCTCCGACAGTACACACAGTTGCTGCACCTGCTGCTATCATTGCAAATTTTAATTCATAACGGATCTGGATATTGTTCATCATACCCTTATACATAATGCCATACCCGTTAATAATAACCCAGGGCAGGATTTTCTCTCCGATCAGAATTCCCAGGATACTGCCTCCCACTGTGGCAAGAAAGGCATACAGCAGATATTTGGATGCAATTGCATACTTGCCGTATCCCAGAGCCTTCATTGTACCGATCTGGGTTCTCTGTTCCTCCACCATTCGTGTCATGGTAGTCAGACTTACCAGTGCAGCCACCAGGAAAAAGATAACAGGGAAAACCTGTCCGATACTTCTTATTCTGTCTGCATTATCCCCATAATCTGAATATTCCGGCAGATCATTGCGGTCCGTTACCATCCATTCCGGCATACTGATATCATCGATCTCATCCTGGGCATCCTGAATCTTCTTCTCACCGTCTGCAATTTCTTTCTCTGCATCCCTCTTGCCGTCTTCGTATTCTTTTTTACCTTCTTCCAGATCCTTCTCAGCTTTTTTGATGTCCTTTCTGGAATCCTTCAGCTTCTGTTCGTTCTCTGAGATTTCCTTCTCTCCATCCCTCAGCTTCTGTTCATTGTCGGCAATCTCTTTCTCGCCGGAAGCAAGCTTCCCTTCATTCTCCCGGATCTGTGCTTCTCCCGAAGCAAGTTCTGCCTCCTTCTCCTCTAACTGCGCCTGGCTGGAATTTAGTTTTGCTTTTGCAGCATCGATCTGTTCCTGTGCTGACTCAAGCTGGGCTTCTTTTTCCTGAATCTCTTTTCTGGCTGGTTCCAGCTTCTTCTCCTGAGCCTTCACCTCTTTCCATCCTGCATCAATCTTTGCCTGGGCATCGGGAAATGCGGCCTCCTGCTGGTTCAGTTCTGCTTCCTTTGCATCAAGCTGGGCCAGTCCGCTCTCCACCTGGCTTAAACCACTCTCCAGTTCACTTCTTGCTGCTGCGATCTGGTTTCTGGATGCTTCCAGCTGGGCTGCCTGACTGTCCACCTGCTCCTGATAAGCGGAAACCTGTGCTGCCAGAGCCGCCAGGTCTTCCTCGGAATATGTGCCTGAAGCTTGTGCCTGCTCATACTGTGCCTGCAATGCTGCAAGCTGACTTCTGGCACCCTCAAGCTGAGCCTCTCCTTCTGCAAGTCCGGCCTCCTGCTGCTCAATCTGTGCAAGTCCCTGATTGCAACTTTCCTTTTTGGCATTTAAGTCCTGTCTGGTTGCTGCAATCTGCTCTCTGCCTGACTGAATCTGCGCCTTTCCATTGTCAAGTTCCTGCTGGCTCTGGGTAAGCTGCGTCTTTGCATCCGCAATCTGCTTCTCACCGGCGCTTAACTGATTCTTGCCATCCTCAAGCTGTGCTTTTCCATCATCAAGCTTTGCCTGGTTCTCTGAAACCTCCGCCCATCCTGCATTCAGCTGTTCCTTTGCAGATGCGATCTGTGCTCTGCCACTGGCAAGCTGCTCTTTCGCACTGGCAAGCTGGGATCTGCCATCCTCTAACTCCTTCTTTGCATCTGCAAGCCGGGCTTTTCCGTCCTCCAGTTCCTTTTTTGCGTCTGCAAGCTTTTTCTTGCCATCCTTATATTCCTTCTTGCCGTCTTTTAACTTCTTTTTGCCGTCCTCCAGTTCCTGTCTGGCATCCGCAAGCTTCTCATTAGCTTCCTTCTTTCCGTCTTCAAGTTCCTGTCTGGCATCTGCAAGCTTGTCATTGGCTTCCTCTACAATCTCATCATATCTGACCTGACACCGTTCTGCCTCAATCCCCTCCACTCGCTCCTGCACTCGCTCTATCAGGGAATCATAAGCATCTGTATAGCTGATCAGATCCTGTGCCCCATGAGCCTGCACATAGATCTGTGTATAAATCTCCTGGTCAAAATCCTCAGGGAGCACATAGGCAAATCCATTAACCTCACCGGAACCAAGAGTAGAGTTTCCCCGGTTATAGGATATGTAAAGCGGACTCTCACCTAAACCCACAACTGTGTAATCTGTCTTTTTCAGCAGTTCGCTGTCTCCGCCCTCTTTCAGGGTAATCTGATCACCCACCTTATATCCATTGCTCTCAGCAAAAATACAGTCAAGGAAAATCTCTCCGCTTTTTTCCGGAGCTTTTCCCTCTGTCACTGAGATCCGATTCATGGTTTGATCCACAGCTTCCACATGAAGCACCTTCTGCTTCTCGCCTTCTCCACACATTACATCTGTACCATAGGCGCCCTCTGCATTCTCAACTCCGTCCACCTGCTTAATGGCAGCTACATCATCCTCCGTCAGTCCCAGAGTTCCCATTACTTTGATATCCATAAGATTGGTTTCATCATAATAGGCATCACCCGAGAAGCGCATATCCGGTGACGAGGCCTGTATCCCGGAGAAAAACGCAACTCCCAGAGCAACGATCATAAATATGGAAATAAATCTGGCTTTGCTCTTGCGTATCTCCATCCAGAAATCTTTATGCATTGCTTTCATATTCATCACCTACCATTCTATCTCCTCTATGGGTGTAGGATGGTCATTCATTGTCATCCTGGAAACCTTGCCGTTCTTGATCTTGATCACACGGTCTGCCATAGGTGTCAGCGCCGAGTTATGGGTAATGACGATCACTGTCATTCCACGCTCCCTGCACATATCCTGCAACAGCTTCAGGATTGCCTTACCAGTCTGGTAGTCCAGTGCACCTGTGGGCTCATCACACAGTAAGAGCTTGGGATTCTTCGCCAGTGCCCTGGCAATGGAAACTCTCTGCTGCTCACCACCGGAAAGCTGTGCCGGGAAATTGGTCAGTCTGTCCTTCAGTCCCACTTCCTCCAGAACCTCCTTGGCATCCAGCGGATTTTTACAGATCTGCAATGCCAGTTCTACGTTCTCCAGCGCTGTAAGATTAGGCACCAGATTATAGAACTGGAATACAAATCCAATATCATTTCTCCGATAACCGGTAAGCTGCCTGCTGTTATATCTGGCAATATTCCTTCCATCCACCAGAACTTCTCCGCTGGTAGCCTGATCCATACCCCCAAGAATGTTCAGCACTGTCGTCTTGCCCGCACCGCTGGGACCAACGATCACTACGAACTCTCCCTTGGCAATCTCAAAGCTGATCTCATCTACTGCAACAATCTTTACTTCTTTGGTTCCATATATCTTGGAAACCTTATCCAGTTTTACATATGCATCTGTCATCTCACTCATCCGCATTTCCCCTGTAATTTTATTTTTGCTACACCGGTAATTTTATTTTGTTACAATTATTAACAATTCTTTTGACCCCGATTTATTTCCGTATTTATTTACAGGCAGGTCAAATTCTGACCTGCCTGGTAGTCTTAATGGTTATATTTATTGTAACACATTATACCTGTAATTAAAAATAAAATATTCATAAAAAATCCAGATACTTCAAAACCGCCTGATCATCTCAGGCGGTTCATCATTTTAACCATGTGGCATATCTCCTTTCTTCTTATTTCGTGTACCAGAACATCTTATATCTTCTTTACCCGTTATTATTTTACATTAAGCTGATGACGAAAATATAAAAGTGGGACTAAACATACATCATCTGACCTCGAATCTTTATTTTTATTCTTACCTGATTTCCGCATGAAAGAAAAAAATCATGCTCATATACACACTTATGGTTTACAAATCACAAAAAGCAGCATCTTTATATAGTGAATTTGCAAATTCAAAAAATTTAAAGGAGGCAAAAATTATGCCAGGAACATTTAACGGAACAACTTTAACTATTTCAGCTACCCCCGTAGACGGTGCACTGATTCCCGATAAAAGTGCAACAAATGTAGCGGGAATTGCCATTGTGGGGTCAGATATGTATTGCGTAAAGACAACCGGTCTTAAAACTACATTACTCAAAACGACTGACTACATGGCAACAAAAGCAACTGCCGTAAAAAAAGATCTGAACTGGTTCGCTCTGGGACTTACCAAAATTGGAAATTATCTGTATATGCTTGCAGAAGACCATAAAGGTTACGGCGGTTCTACAACCATCGTAAAACTGGATACCAAAGGCAATCAGCTCGGTACGTACAGTATCAATGAAATTTGTCCAAAAGGCGCATTAGGTATCACTGCAGCTGACGGAACTAACGAGAAATTTATCATTATGCATTACGCTGACAAGAGCAATGCTGGGACATTAGCTTTCAGTGTTGTAGACTGGAAGGCTGCTGAAGCAGCAAGTACATTCACAGTTACTAACTCAGGTTTTGGTTATACCACACGGCTTCAGGATATTTACTATCACACTTCATTTGGATTATTTATCCTGACAAATAACACTTTTTCAACACTTCAGAACCGTATTCTGGTAGTTGATTATCATCTTACTGATGATAAAGGTAAAAAATACACTCCATGTTCGGTCATCAATGTAAATAAAACAGGTGAATATAAGCAGTACAACCTTGAATCAATCTGTATGAAAGCCAATCACCTTGTGCTTGCATCCAATGTTATAACATCTGATGGAACCGCAGAAGATAAATTCTCTGTGCTGGAAGGCATTACCTACTCCGGTAAAACCTATACTTTTGCATGCGGTTTTAAAGCAGGAGCCCGTGTACCTACCAAAGTAGATCCCAACTATGAAACAACTAATCTGGGATGTGTATCCTTTAACGGAAACAATACTCCATATTTTATAAAACAAAGTCAAGATAAAGTCGCTGTTCTTGGCTACTGTAAAAATTATATGAATACAAGCGCAGGTGTATCTCACTTTAAAACATTCACTGACGGTTTATTAGGTCATGCCAACGGTATGAGCTGTTTTAACGGAAAATTCTTTGTTGTCGCAGGAAATAACAAAGTGGTTGCTATCAGCAGTAACAAAGAGGATGAGGAAATAACATATACAGTAACTTCCAACGATAACGATAAATCATTTGCTCTTAAAGCAATTAATTATTTTTATGAGGCAAATACAGCTTTATTATTGTCCGTTGTTGACGGAACATTAAAGCTCTATAAATGTACATTTGAAAATGAAAAAAATGTAAAAGCCACTTATCTTTGTACACTGGTAAACGCCGGTCAGCCTACATCCCAGGATATTTTCTATCACAATAAATTAGGGCTTTTTGTCGGAACCAGTAATCCACATACTGTAAGTGGAGTAACGACTAAAATCACAACAAAAAACACCTTGCTTCATTATAATCTGAAAAAACTTGATGATAGCAAACTTTTATATCCGGATTTCGGATTTGTTACAGATATTCCTGCTAAAGATGCTCAGGGCCGCACATATAACAGTTTTGAACTGGAATCAGTGGCTCTGGATCAAAATAATAAATTAATCGCTGTGTGCAATGTCAATGTCAAAGATGCTACCCACACCAGTGGTTTAGCATCCACTGACGGCTTCTTTCAGTATAATACGCTTGAATTTATTACAGCTTGATTTCGCTACATCAATAACAGCATAAATTTCCATTATAAAAAGCAGGCAGTTTTTCGCCTGCTTTTTATAATTCCAATTTTCTATTTAACAACAACTTTTTTATTATCTGACCATACGCCAAACTGTTTAATACCATTCAACAACGTATATGCATGCGCTTTCAAATAGTAAACTCCCGGTTTTATATTTTTAAAAGTAACTGTATTTTTCTTTTGATTTTTTAATACAATATTTTCTCCTGAATCTGCATTCTTAAGTACGCAATCAAACCCATCACTGTATTTTAAATTTCCAAACTGTGCGGTTACTGTTTTCTTTTTCCCGGTAATTTTTATTAATTTTATATTATCTTTATTTAGTTTAACAGGAGGCATACGCATTTCATTAGACCACCTGCTATAACTTTTTTTACCATTTTGAACAGTATAAGAACGGACTCTGGCAAATCCCATAGTCGGCACTTTTTTTAATATACAGGTTGTGTTTGCAGAATTTTTATTAGCTAATACCTTAGTACCATCATATATTTGATATTGATATCCATCTGCATTCTTTACTTTTCCGCTCAAATCAATTGTAACATAGATTTGTTTGTTTACTATATCTGAATCAACAGATTTTATATACGGACGATTTGTTTCTGGTTTTGAAGCAGTTCCCTCACTTACAAAAGGAATACCATTCATCTTACAGTAATAGTATGCATATGAATTTTTCTTTCCATGAACTGTTAGAGAATCACAATTTATGAACGCCTCAGCACCTATCTCAGTAACTGTTTCAGGTATATATAACGTTTTCAGTTTTCGACAGTCAGCAAATGCAAAAAAATCTATACTTTGAAGATTTTGGGGAAGTTTAACACTCGTCAGTTCACCGCAGTATATAAATGCACTTTGTCCAATTTTTTTCACATTATCAGAAAGTATTACCCTTTTAAGCTTTGGACATGTGCTAAAGGCAAAAACTGGAACAGTATCTACTGAAGCCATCCACTCTACTTCTTCTATGTTCAAATTATCTTCAAAACAAAATTTTTCTACTTTAGAAACCGAAGGAAGAAGCATTATCTTCTTATAATCTCCAGTTGGGTATTCTCCATACACACGGCTCTCTGAAATTTTCAACTGTTCATACTTATTTTTACTTTCAATGGTTATCTGTGATTTCATAGCAGCTTCTGCTGAGACAGATGCAGAAATTGCTACACACGTTAAAGCAATCAACAATATTTTCTTTACTTTCTTTGACTTCATAGAATCTCCTCCAATCAATAATATTCATCTATTATCATAATATATCACTAACTATAAAAGATCCTGTATTTCTGGTATTAAAAGTATTCTAATGACCCCGAACCAAAATGCAAATTTAAATTAATCTCCACAGTTTTGCAGCAACATATGTTCGCCTGTAGTCTGAAAGCCTTTTGTTTAGCAGCTGCCTTAATTTCCAGCCTGGAATAGCCCTAAAAGCATCTCGGGCTGGAAATTTACATGTTATTGGCACCTTGAATCTGTGCTTCAGTCATACACATATCATGTTCTTTCGCAAATTTAAGAGTTGCCTTTAACCCTTTGGTTTTTTCTCCTTTCAAACCTTCGAATGCTACTTTTACATCTATCATGTAGCAGTATTCTAAAAATCTTTTCAATGCCTTTTCCTTCTGGCTGTTCTTAAATAATAATTCCCATACAGACATCATATCTTCATGATAGAGAAGAATAATGATATCTCCATACCTGACTGCAAAATAGTATTCCGTTAACATT
>PPYE01662003.1_pt1 | contig 23314 bp, 19 predicted proteins | sample 1559881 | NCBI WGS metagenome assembly PPYE01 (sample SAMN08240022, study PRJNA423297) | Human gut metagenome, whole genome shotgun sequencing project. | reverse complement strand
ATAAAAAAACAGCCTCCGTAAGCTCGGATCCGGTCCTTACAGAAAATGAATCCCAAAACACAAATTCCGGAGAAAGCAGCAAGACTTCTTCCTCCGATTCCGGGGCTGATGCAGAACAGGATTCCGGTCTTCCATCCGAACCGGTTTCCCTTACCGTCAGCGTAGTGGGCGACTGCACTCTTGGAACCGACGAAAATTTCGATTATGACACCAGCCTGAATGCTTATTATGAAAGCTATGGTTCCGAATATTTTTTACAGAATGTAAAAAGTATTTTTTCTGCCGATGATCTGACCATTGCCAATTTTGAGGGAACTCTTACAGATTCTGAAGAACGGGAAGAAAAGCAGTTTGCCTTCAAAGCTCCGGCTGAATTTTCCAGTATCCTGTCAGACGGTTCCATCGAGGCAGTCACACTGGCAAATAACCACAGCCATGATTATGGAGAGCAGGGTTTTGCCGACACACTGACCGCTCTTGATCAGGAAGGGATCACCCACTTTGGTTATGACGAAACTGCTGTCATAGAAGTAAAAGGAATCAAAGTCGGTCTTGTAGGAATCTACGAACTGAAGGATCATCTGGAACGGACGGAACAGCTGAAACAGAATATTGCCAAAGTAAAGGAAGAAGGAGCAGTTATCACGATCGTGATCTTTCACTGGGGCAACGAAAAAGAAGAAATCCCGGACTCCAACCAGATGACGCTTGGGCGTCTTGCCATTGATGAAGGAGCCAATCTGGTATGCGGTCATCATCCCCATGTTCTTCAGGGTATTGAAACCTATAAGGGTAAAAATATTGTATACAGCCTCGGAAATTTCTGTTTCGGCGGAAATTCCTACCCCAGTGACATGGACAGTATGATCTTTCAGCAGACATTCACGATTGATAAGAACGGGGTATCTGCAGATAATGACACAAACATAATCCCCTGTTCCATTTCTTCTGACTATGATTATAACAATTATCAGCCAACCCCTGCCGAGGGCGGGGAAGCCGACCGGATCCTGAATAAAATCGAAGAACGAAGCTCCTGGATCACCCCTGCCGATACAGAAGAAATGGATTCTTCTGTAAACGAAGGAAGCTCTGATTCCGGTGAAAACGAGGAAAGTTCTTCCGAATAGGCTGTGAAAGAACGATTTTTTAATATACTTCTGCTCCAAAAGGCATCAGCGCCAGCTTGGCAAGCTTAAACTGCTGAAGTCCGAAAGGAATCCCAATCACAGTCACACATAAAAGCAGCCCCAGTACCGCATGCTCAATGGCAAGGGGAAGACCGGAAACAACCAGCCAGATGATATTAACAAGCAGAGAAACGGCTCCGCCCCCATAGCGAACTTCCTTTCCAAAAGGAAAACAGCTTAAAGATGCAAATTTAAAGCACTGCATTCCAACAGGGATCCCTACTACGGTGATGCACCACAGGCATCCGGCCAGGCACCAACTCAGAGCACTGATCGCTCCTCCAAAAATAAACCACAAAAGATTACCAAGACAACCCATAATTATCCTCCTTATATAAGTTCCTGCTTCTGACAGGGCAATTCGAAAACAGGAATATCAGGCTTGATTTTTTACAGTATAGCATATTCTTTGCCAATTCCGTAATTTCTTTTTTCTCAAAAGGCTTGCAATCTGTTCTCTGATTGATTAATATAATCGTTGTGTGTAATTTTATAATATAAGGATGAACGCTATGAGTAAAAAACGACAACTGGATCTTACAAATGGTCCGATTATGAAAACACTTGCAGAGCTGGCTCTTCCTATTATGGCCTCTTCCTTCCTGGGAACAGCTTATAACATTACAGATATGGCCTGGATCGGCCTTCTTGGTTCAAAAGCTGTAGCCGGCGTAGGTATGGGAGGGATGTATGTATGGCTTTCCCAGGGACTCTGCTCTCTGGCAAGAATGGGCGGACAGGTAAATCTTGCCCAGAGCTGCGGACGGGGCGACCGAAAATCAGCCCGGAATTATGCCTCTGCTTCCATACAGCTGACTTTGCTTTTTGCAGTTCTTTTCTCTGCAATATGCCTGTTGTTTACAGGCCCGCTTCTGTCCTTCTTCCATCTGGAGGATGCGGAAACCTTTTCATACGCAAATATTTACATGAAGATCACCTGCGGACTGATTATTTTTTCATATATAAATTATACGCTTACAGGACTTTATACAGCGCAGGGAGATTCTAAAACCCCCTTTCTTGCCAACCTGATCGGTCTTGTAATGAATATGATTCTGGATCCTCTGCTGGTTCTTGGACCCGGACCGCTTCCGCGGCTGGAGGTTGCCGGAGCCGCTATTGCAACAGTTGCCGCACAGTTGATTGTCATGATTGTTATGATCGCTGGTATTTTTCTTGGAAAAGACAACGAAAATGTACTGCGAAGCATACGGCTTTTTTCTCTTATTCCAAGAGAATACTATCAGTCTGTCTGCCGTATCGGGGGACCTACTGCCCTTCAGGGAACACTGTACTGTATGATCTCCATGGTACTGACCCGAATGGTTTCTGCCTTTGGTCCGGGAGCAGTCGCCACACAGAGAGTTGGCGGACAGATTGAATCTATCTCCTGGAATACTGCCGATGGATTTGCCGCTGCCCTGAACTCCTTTACTGCTCAGAATTACGGTGCCAAAAAGACGCGCCGTATCCGTGAAGGCTACAGGGCCTCTCTCCGTATTATGGTTTCATGGGGTGTTTTTGTAACAGTTCTTTTTGTACTGTTCCCAAGACAGATCTCATCTGTATTTTTCCATGAACCGGAAGTAATCGGAACCTCTGTGGGATATATGGTTATCATCGGACTGGGAGAAGCTTTTCTCTGCGTGGAAATGCTTACTATTGGCGCTCTTTCCGGTCTTGGAAGGACAACCCTTTGCAGTGTGATCAGTATTCTTCTTACCGGCGCACGTATTCCTCTTGCGCTGGTTCTTACCAAAACTGTCCTTGGCTTAACCGGTATCTGGTGGGCCTTAACCATCAGCTCCATTGCCAAAGGAATTGTATTTTATTTTGCTTTCCAAAAAGTAGAAAGATCTTTGGATAAAAACTGATCCTTATTTTCCCAGAACAAAAAGCAGCTTGTCAAAATGGAATCCTCTTCCAGCTGACAAGCTGCTTTTTGTTAAACGTTTATATGTTATTTAAGATTGGGAGACGCTTATGCTGCTGCATCCGCAGCTTCTGTTTCCGGCTGTACTTCTTCTGCTCCTTCTTCCGAAGCCGGTGCAGTCATAGACTGTATGATCGCCGTAATAAGTTCCTCCGGCATACCGGCTGCCACTGCATTATTCAAAATTGCATCAACGTTAAGATTTGCCGTATATGCTGCCATAGCTTCTTCGTTGTTAATATCTGCGGCAGATTCCAGATCCGCTGCTTCCGGCGCTGCTGCCCCGGCTTCTGCCAGTCCGGATACCACAGAAAGGGTAACAAGCGGTGCTCCGGAGCTTGTTAATGTCAGATCTATCTGTCCTTCGGAATTGTCCATATCTGTCAACATGTAAAGTGTCAGGCCAAATGCTGACAGAGGATTCGGCTCCTCAGAAGAAGTGTCCTGCGGGAAGGTAACGGTATAAGTTCCTTCAAATACACCTTTCCATGGATTTTCTTTATTAACAGTTACATTCTGAGCCTGAACAATAAGCGTTTTAACATCATCAAGCGCCAGAACGTATTCGCCATTGAGAACATTGCCCTCTGTCTGACCGGACCCCGTTAAGGTAATACTGTCTGTTCCCATATCAAGTTCTGCTAAAAGTGCAGAGCTGCCTTCTGCTGACGGACTCTTCCAGGTCACTACAGGATAAGGCTCTGTATCGTCTGCAATACTGATCTCTCTTCCCTTGATCTTACCGTCTGCATTCACCCATACACGATAAAGGAACATTTCAGCATTTTCCTCTGAATAATCTTCATCTGCCAGATCCGCCAGGAGATCGTCTACTCCTTTCTGGAATTGTGTGTAAAGATCCGTATTTCCTGCTTCATCCCATTTTTCCAGAAGTCCCTTTAGTTCCTGATCTTCTTTCGCTGTTTTAAGTACGCTATTTAATATGTCCGTAAGGTTCGATTCTTTAATGCTGCTTTCATACACTGTGCAGTTTTCACTGACACCCTCTACAGAAAGAACCTCCTCTGTGCCGACAGCTTCTCCAAGATTGTCAATTACCAGATTTCCGTAACGGTCAAGAAGAGTGGCAAGTGTATCCGTGTCAGGCATTGCAGAGGACATATCTCCCAGAATTTTATAAACATTCTGCATGGATGCCGCATATCCATCCATGTAAGCCTGATATGCCTGAGCCTCTTCTTCTGTTTCAAAGGAATCGGACATTGCCTCTTCTGATGTTTTCAGAGAATCAAGAAGAGACAGCTTCATCCATGTTTCAGACAGCTCAGGAACCTGGAAATATTCTGTCAGCTCTGCCATATCCATATACACATTCATGTTACATAAAGAAGAATCATTCAAAAGAATTGCAGAATTCACAATTTCCTTTCCTTCTGTTACAGAAGCTGTCATATCCATGGACAGAGAATTCAGCCAGGAAAAGTCCATTCCTCCGGCTACTGCTCCCAGAATAGCTTTTCCCCCGTCTTCAAGAGTCAGGGAAAGCTTCGCTTTGGAACCTGTCATGGCCCTCTCCTGCTGACCCAGCATGTTATCCCAATAAGAAGAAAAATCAGAGATCATCTGGTTAAGGGCTGATTTTCCGACTTCCTGATAAGTTTCTGCCAGTACAGAGCTTGTAGTCGAAAAAAGCATCACCGATGCGGTTGTCAGTGCCGCTGCCTTTTTAAGCATCCTTTTTGTTCGATTCATAGGAATCCCCCTCTCAATTATAGATCTTTTTCATGTCGACATTTTATCACATATTTTACAGATAAGCAATAAAATATTGCGATATAGTACAATACTCCATGATTAATCCTGTATTTTTTGTGTATTTTTACTGTTTTATCTCTGAATTCAGTAAACTTGTATCCCTAATGTTTTTATGTAATGTTGACACAATTATATGCCCCTGCTATAGTTATTTCAGAAATTTTTTTCAGGAGGGATGATTATGGCTGAGCAGAATATTTCTTATTTATTAAAAGAACAGAATAATTTTTTTCATTCCGAATCCACACTTCCGGTTTCCAACCGTCAGAAAGCTCTAAAAAAACTGCAGTCATGTATCCGAATGCATGAGGAGGATATTCAACGAGCGCTTTTCCTGGATCTGGGAAAAAGCGGATTCGAGTCATATATGTGTGAAACAGGACTGACATTAAGCGAACTGTCTTATATGCTTCGCCGTCTTCCCAGATATGCAAAAGACAAAAAAGTCCGTACCCCACTGTCTCAGTTTTCCTCCAGAAGCAGCCAGAAGCCGTCCCCCTATGGTACTGTGCTGATTATGAGTCCCTGGAATTATCCGTTTTTACTAAGTATGGAACCTCTGATTGATGCAATCGCTGCGGGAAACACAGTAATCTTAAAGCCCAGCGCCTATTCGCCCCATACATCGGAAATTATAAAAACCATCATAGGGGAATGTTTTGCTCCCTCCTACGCTGCAGTCGTAACAGGCGGACGCAAAGAGAATGCAGCTCTTCTGAACCATCATTTTGATTATATATTTTTTACCGGAAGCCAGCACGTGGGAAAGGAAGTCCTTAAAAAGGCTTCTGATTTTCTTACTCCCGTCACGTTGGAATTAGGCGGTAAAAGTCCGTGTATCGTAGATAAAACAGCCGACCTGGATCTGACGGCCCGACGGATTGTTTTTGGTAAGTTTCTGAACTGCGGCCAGACCTGCGTGGCTCCTGACTATATTTACTGCCATAAGGAAATAAAAGACGTACTGATTCAGAAGATAATAAATCAGATCAGGCTCCAGTTTTCTTCACAGCCTCTGGAAAACAAAGACTATGGCAGGATCATCAACCGAAAACATTTTGAACGTATTCTTGGCTTGATCGACCGTTCCAAGCTGGTATATGGCGGTGAATATGATGCTGTCTCCCTAAAAATCGCCCCAACAGTTATGGATCATGTAGCTTTTGACGATCCTGTCATGCAGGAAGAAATCTTTGGTCCCCTTCTGCCTGTACTGACATATGAATCTGTTGAGCAGATAATACCCAGACTTCACTCTCTTCCGCATCCTCTGGCTCTTTATGTATTCAGCTCCGATAAAAAAATGGCAGAACAGATTATCTCGCGTACAGGCTTTGGAGGAGGATGTATTAATGATGTGGTCATCCACCTTGCAACAAGTGAAATGGGATTTGGCGGTTTTGGTGAAAGCGGAATGGGCAGTTATCATGGAAAAGCAGGCTTTGATACCTTTACCCATTATAAAAGCATTGTAAATAAAAGAACATGGGTGGATCTTCCCATGCGCTATCAGCCGTATACATCTTTTTATAAAAAAATCATCCGGATGTTCCTGAAATAATACAGGGACATCCGGATAATAATTAATCGTCTGCTTCCATTTTATATCGTTTTACAGCTGTTTCTGCTTCTGCCAGAAAAGACAGGGAGCCAAATATCACAATCATTTCTTCCGTATCCAGTCTTTCCATTGCCTGATTCACTGCTGTGCGGAGGCTGTCTGCTGATGTTACATGGGAATTTACTTCTGCAACAGCTTTTTTCAGGTCTTCTGCAGGAAGAGCCCTTGGATTTCCCGGTGCAGCCACTGTAATGATCTTCTCCGCCAGTGGAGCTGTCAGCTGAATAACTTTTTGGTAATCCTTATCCCGGAACATCCCAAAAATATAGGTGTACTTTTTGTCAGGATAATAAAGCCGAAGAGAACGCACCAGTTCTTCTGCTGCAGCCGGATTATGGGCTCCATCCATAATGATGATGGGTTCTCTTGAAATCAGAGTAAATCTTCCCCTCCATGCGGCACGTTTCATTCCTTTATAAACAGACGCTCTGCTGATATGACAGCCGGATCTGTTTAACGCCTCACAGGCCTCCAGCGCAAGCGCGGCATTTTTAATCTGATAGCTTCCCATTAAAGATATTTTGATATTTTCCCATTGCTTATAAGAAAAGCTCTGTTCTTCACTTCTGTAGGAAGCATCCCGAATTTCTTCCGGATTTACAGTCTGAAGGCTGCATCCCCTTTGACTGCATACCTCCTTTATCACTTTCATTGCTTCCGGAGCCTGATGTGCAGAAACAACTGCCGTATGAGGTTTAATGATTCCTGCCTTTTGAAGCGTAATTTCTTCCAGAGTATTTCCCAGAAATTCCATATGATCCATACTGACAGAAGCAATAACTTCTATTACAGGCGTGGTGATCACATTGGTTGCATCCAACGCACCTCCAAGCCCTGTTTCCAGAACCACAAGATCACATTTCTCCTGAACAAAGTAAAGAAATGCAAGGGCTGTTTCCACCTCAAAAATAGTAGGATTTCCCACACCGCATTTCTGCATATCTTCTGCCGCGTTTTTCACTGTTTCTGTAAGACGCGCAAGATCCTCCCGTCCGATATACCTTTCATTGACCTGTATTTTTTCTCTGTAGGAAAACAGAACAGGAGAAATATATCTTCCGGTCCGATACCCTGCTTCCGTCAGGATTGTTGAAAGATACGCCAACACAGACCCTTTACCGTTTGTACCTGAGATATGTACAAATTTCAGGCTGTCCTGGGGATTGCCAAGTCGTTTTAACAATTCTCTCATATTATCCAGACCAAGGACGCTTCCCTCTTTCGAAATCTGATCCAGATATGCTCTTGCTTGTTCGTAATTCATGTCTGCTCCTATCTGAGCCATGTCCGGCTCCTTCAATGTCAGACTTATTATAATCCTTTTCCGGTTCTGTAACAATATTCACAGACATTTTTTATGGATATTTTTACAAAAATTTTACTTTATAGATTCCAGCCTGGTATTTCTGAATCCATTGGCAGAAATACCCTCCAGTTTTTTGAAGACTCTGGAAAAATGCGCTACATCTGTAAAACCTACCATTTCTGAAATATCTGCAATTCTGTATGCTTTTTCCTTCATCAGCTCCTTGGCATGGGTAATCCTGATCTGATTCAGGATCCCAGAAAAATTTTTCCCTTCCTGACGGTTCAAAAGCTTGCTTAAATGCCACTGGCTCACAAAGGTTTCCTCTGACACTCTGCTGAGAGTCAGCTTTTCGCTATAGTGTTCCTCCATATATTCCAGGGCATTACGCACAATAAAGCTTACCGCCGCCGTTTCTCCCTGATTATCCTCTGTCGGAAAAATATGCTTTTCCTTTAAAGCTGAAACCATAACAGAAAGAGCCTCCTCCAGCTCAGGAATCTTGGAAGGCTTCAAAAGAAACCTGCTGACACCAAGGCGGATCGCTTCCTGGCAGTAGTCAAAATCCCGATATCCTGTTAAAATACTGATCTGCATATCCGGCCGTTCTCTTCTGATCACCTCAAAGCCTTCCTTACCATTGTAGGCACAGCCGCAGACACAACAGGAATATTTTTCCCAGGGAACCACCCTGGAGATCCCCTCCACAATAATCGGTTCATCGTCAATGATCACCACACGATACATTTATTTCTCCCCCAATCTGTTCAGCTTACTGCTCTTATCTATCATACCACAGGAAAAAGAAAGAGCAAACAGACATCTGTCCTTTTACAGATGTCTGCCTAAGTTTTTATCCTTTTACTGCTCCTGCCGTCATTCCTTTTATAATATATTTCTGAAGACATATGTACACGATCAGAAGAGGAACCACAACAAGAGTTACCACCGCTGCCATCAGTCCGTAGTTGGTTCCTTCCTTGGATGAAATCTCAAGAAGCAGTCTTGTGATGGCCCATTCCTCCTTGTTGCGGAGAAAAAATTGCTGAGTGAAAAGATCATTATAACTCCACAGAAAGCTAAAAATCCCTACAGTGGCAAACGAAGGCTTGGTCAGCGGCATGACAACCTTATAAAAAATCTGATAAGCGTTGCAGCCTTCCATAAAAGCGGCTTCTTCCAGTTCAATGGGAAGCCCTTTCATATATCCGGTAAGGACCACGATGGCAAACGCCAGGTTTCCGGCTGTCTGAGGAAGAATTACAGATAAAAGTGAAAGCCACAGATTTCCTGATCCGGCAAGTCCCCAGCCGTATTCCATACGGAACACCGGAATTATTGTTGAAAATACAGGAAACATCATCGCTGCGATAACCAGGCTGTAAAATGTTTTATTCAGCCGGAAACGATAGCGTACCAAAGCAAAGGAAGCCATTCCGGCCATCAGGATCACCAGAACTGCCACCGTGCCTGAAATAATAATACTGTTTCTATAGGCGCCCAAAATATCTACTTTTTCAAAAGCCTCTGTATAATTTCCGAAAGTAAACAGATCTCCTACCGGAAGAGAAAAGGCATCTGACATAATATGTTTTTTGTCCTTAAAGGAATTCATGATTACCCACAGAATGGGATAAATGGTGGTCAGCGCCCAGAGCACAAGGATCACATAAATCAGTCCTGTCTGCAGGGAGCTTTTTGTTTTCTTTTTCAATTTGCTTTCCTCCCTTAATAATCGCGCTCTTTAAAAATACGGTTTACAGCCTTGGAAAGAAGAACTCCCAGAATTACGATGATCGGAGCCAGAGCCGAGCTGTAATCAATATCCGGCGACTGCATGGTCTTGTAGTACATATAGGTTCCGGTAAGCCATGTTTTTCCAAGAGGCGCACCGTTGGGAAACATTACCCATGGAAGGTCAAATACCTTCAAGGCTCCTGTCACCGCAAGGATCGCACAGGTGCATACTACATTATGGATCATGGGCCAGGAAATATAGCGAACTCTCTGCCATCTGGAAGCTCCGTCAATAGCAGCTGATTCATAAAGCTCCTTCCAGTTTATTTTGGCTCCGGCAAGCTGACTGAGCATACCGCCGTCATACTGAAAGATCAGGTTAAAAAGAACTTCCAGCGCCGTTGCGGATATTACAATCGGAAAAAAGTATACAATGCGGAAAAAAAAGCTCCTCTGTGTATATTGTCTACCAGCATGACCAGGATAACAGCGATTCCCACCTGACCGATCAGGGTAACAGCAATCATGATTACTGTATTTTTCAAGGCCATACGGACGTTTTCATCTGTTAATATTTTAAAATAATTTTTGTAAAAGGGATCATTCAGTCCTTTGGCAGAGCCGCCCAGATTTCTGATTTTCATAAAACTGTTGAGAATATTCTGAAAGAACGGATAATAAAGAAAAACCGCCATGAACAGAAAGGCCGAGATCAGAAACAGAAAAATCGGTTTTTTATTTTTATAGATCATAACATATCCTCCCTTCTCTGTTTGGAAAGGGACGCCGTATCATCCCGATTTTCATGGATTTCCGGCGTCCCATATCTTATTTATTCTGCGTTTTCCTCTATAATATCCAGAACTTCTTCCACTGCTTCCGCAATATCCTTCTGTCCCTCTACAATCTGAGGCATATTGTCAAAGATCGGAGATCTTTCATCCTGTGTAAGAAGATCCTGTGCCGCTCCGGTTACTGCTGTTGTATTCTTCAGCATAGCCAGGGCGTCTTTTTCCAGAGAGGTAAGGCTGCTTTCATCAATCGATACGCCATTTTTCAGAGCCGTTGTTGCTGTTCCAGCAAATCTGGAAACATTTTCATCACTGATAAAGGTCTGAATCAGATATACTGCCGCATCACGTTTCTCCTGATCATCCCAGCATTTTCTGGAAATGTACCATCCTGAGGAAAGACCGGCAACAATATCTGTGCTCTTTCTGTCTCCGTTGCCGGGAACATAAGTAACGGTAAAGTTGTCAATATCCTCTGTTCCTTCTTTGATTCCTCCCATCTTCCAGGAGCCGTCTACATAAAATGCGGATTTTCCCTCCAGGAAGCTCTGGAATACCTCGTCTGCAGTAGCGGTATTTGTATTTTCAGAAAGGAATCCCTTCTCATAAAGTTCCTTAATGTCGCCAAGTCCGCTCTGCCATGCCTGACCTGCCTCATCATCCAGTTCCTTAGGAACAGTCAGTCTTCTGACAGCTTTCCAAAAACTGATCCCAGGTAGTATCGGCTGTTGGTATCTCTACTCCTGCCTCCTCCAGAACAGACTTATTACAGTAAAGTCCTTCCCAGTATCCATAGAAAGGAACCGCATACTGAACTCCGTCTGCCGGGGATGCCGGAATCATGTCATCCTTCATATTTGAAGCATAATCCGGATATTCTTCACGTATCTCTTCAATAGAAACCACCTTGTCTGCCTCTACAAAAGGATTGGAATCATTTCCGTTAAAATAAAACAGTACGTCAGGCTCTGCTCCTGTTTAAAAATCAGAGATTACCCGTGCCTTAAAGGTTTCGTCTGCTGTACTGGAGGAATCCTCCACCTTATTCCCTGTGTCCTTCTCCCAATTTTGAATGGTTTCCTGATAAATATCTACGTTGCTCTCTGTTTCGGCAAAGGTAGTGGTAACATTTAAGGTAACACCATCATCGGCTGCCGCTGTTACTGCTCCGGCAGAAATGGTCCCTGCTGCCATAAGGCCACATAATAATGCGCTTAACACTTTTTTCTTCATAAGACTTCCCTCCTGCAAATGTTTGATATAGTTTTTGTTTGTGTCTATATCATACCTTTCTTTACCGTCATTTTGAATAGATATTCCTGTTATTTATTGCATTTTATTGTTTCATTTTCACAACAAGATTCGTCAATTTCTCACAAGAATCGTCAATGTAGAACAGGTACGGCTTTCTCCGCATTTTTTGACAGACAGGCCGCAGCTTTCTCCATAAAGGATTTTCAGTCTCTGGTTCACATTGGCAATGCCCAGATTTCCGGATGATTCTCTGCTGGTATCATAGTCCGGAGCAAGAAGCCTTTTTACCCGTATTTCATCCTCCTGATTAAATTCACCGTCATTTACAATATCCAGATAAAGATAATCTCCTTCTACTTTTCCCCGAATTGTTATCTCTCCGCTCCCACGCGGAACAATGCCATGCTCTATGGCGTTTTCGATAATCGGCTGCAGGATCAGTCTTGGTACCGGAATCCACATGATCTCCTCCGGAAGTTCCTTTTTGACCTTCAGACGTTTTCCAAACCTCTGGGAGGTAATATAAAGATAAGCATTTACATGGAGAAGCTCCTGGGAAAGGGGAATTTCCGGAAGCTTTTTTCTGTCAATGGCAGCATCCAATAAAGTAGAAAGGGCTTCAATCATTCTGCATATCTTTTCATTTCCGGAGAGACGGGCCTCCCAGTTAATGATCTCAAGGGTATTATTCATAAAATGAGGATTGATATGGGATTGCAGCGCCATGATCTTTGCGTCTCTTAATGCAAGCTCTTCCTCATAAATATGATCGAACTGATATTTCAGCCGTCTGGACATCTGATTAAAAGATTCTCTCAGATATTCAAATTCCTGGCTTCCTGTATTCGCGTCAAGCTGGTATCCCAGATTTCCTTTGGCAATCTCACCGGCGCTTTCCATCAGCTGGCCTACCGGACGGGACAGATATTTTCTGGAAAGCCAGAGAAATAAAATCAGCATGGGAACCAGACAGAGGATCATAACAAGAACCACATACAGATAGCCGTATAATGGGCGGAACAGTTCTTTTTTTGAAGTGTTTAATATCAGCTCCAGAGAAAAATCATCATTTTTTTCATGGCTGTAGGTGTACACTCTTTCCCTGTCAAAAACATACCCCTCCTTACCCTGAAAATCCATTTCCAGTGCATTTTTCCAGATTGCTTTTTTGCCGGACATAAAAACCTGCTCCTGATTCAGCATAAGCCTTACAGGAAAATCCTCCTGGAATTTTAATACAGGCTCAAAACAGTAGTCAAGATACACCCTGTTTACCAGAACCCCCCAGGTTTTGAAATTTCGATCCATAAGGTTCCGTACAACATAAAGCCTGTCCTTTCCGCACATAACAAAGCCTACGGCCGTATCCAGTTTTTCTGCACAGGAAAGAACGAAAGCACTGTCCTCTTTATAAAATGTCTGTATCATTCTATAGCTTCCGCCTGTTGTGAAATTATAGCTTGTGTATTTATCTTCTGTTTTTTCTTCTGTAAGCATCAAAATTGTAACAGAACAATGCTTTTTGTGTCCGTACTGACTGTCCAGATAAATCTGTGCCTCATTAAAAAAAGCCCGGTTGCTGATAGTTCCCTTTACCATATCCCGGTATTCTTCATACAGTACCTTGTCGTAGCTTGCCTGACGGGAATCCGCCACAACACTTTTCAGGCGTTCCTGACAGGTATCCAGACTCATGGAAGCCTGGCTGGTCAGACGCTCCATCTGATTGTTTTCCTCGCTGTTCAGCATGTACATTCCAATTGCTCCGATAAGTACAAGAAAGGGAAGCGCCCAGTACAAAAGAACTGTACAGAGCAGCTTCCATTTCAGGGAGGTTCTCTTTTTCATAATCTATTCTTCCATTCCTTCAATTTCTGTCATGTTTTCATAAATACCGGGAAAGGAATCTGGTATCCACATGGCATGAAATTTTTTCTGATACATGGGGGCCGCTTTTGGTGAAGCCCATCCGATAATTCCATAACCGTAGCCTTCCTCTCGCATGGAAAGCATACATTTTCTGAGAAGAGCCTCTCCGATTCCCTGAGAACGCTCAGAGTTCTTCACACCCAGGGGACCCAGAAAATCCCTGCAGGTAGCGTCATAACAGCAAAAGCCTATGATTTTATTTTCTTTCACTGCAATATAGCAGGAGGATGGCTGAGAGCAAAATGCCACTCTGCATTCATCCTCCCAACGGGGAGAAAAACCATTTTCCCTTATAAAACGGTACACTAAAGATGCATCCAGGCCCATTGCCCGTTTGATTTTGATACCTTTTTCTAAAAGCCTGGTAAAAAGCTCTCTTTTTTCTTCTATCTCATATAATTTTACCAGCATATCTGCCATGGTTTTCTCCCGCTCCTTTGTTTTATATTATTTTTCCAGGTCAAGAAATTCTTCAAACAATTCACACAACCCTATTGCTTCCTCTTCTTTTTTCATTTCATAGAAAATACGAAGCAGCGGCTCTGTTCCGGAAAATCTGGCAATGATCCATCCGCCGTTTTTCAAGTATACCTTGCAGCCGTCCAGGTATGATACTTTTTCTATTTCCCAGGGAAGTGGGGGAGGACGTTTTTCCTCCAGAAGAAGTCTTTGGATCTCCTCCTTACGTCTGGCATTGAACCGGTAATCCCTTTCTTCCATATATAATACTCCGTACTCTTTTCGGATATCTTCTATTATTCCGGAAATGGATTTTCCGGTAACCGCTGCCATCTCTACAAGAAGCGTAGCAGCATAAATTCCGTCCTTGCCGCTGATATGTCCTCTCACCGTAAGACCTCCGGAGGATTCTCCTCCGATCAGAGCATCTGTCTCCTCCATTTTGGCTGAAATATATTTAAAGCCTACCGGAACCTCATAGCAGACTTGTCCGAAGCTTTCCGCCACACGGTCAAGCATATGCGTAGTCGCCACATTTCGGACAGCCGGTCCGGTCCACTTCTTATATTTTACCAGATAATAATACAAAAGTACAAGAATATCATTTGGGTGAAGAAATCTTCCCTGATCATCAATCACACCGATTCTGTCTGCATCTCCGTCTGTGGCAATCCCTATATGACATTTCCGATCAATTACATAGTTCTGTAAAGAACGAAGCGTAGAAGCATTCGGCGCCGGAAGCTTACCTCCAAAAAGAGTGTCGTGCCTTTCATGGATTGTTTCTACCTCGCATCTGGCAATAGAAAGAATGGTTTTCAGAGAAGTCTGGCTGACTCCATACATAGGATCCAGAGCCACGCGAAGATTCTGATCCCGAATGACCTTCATATCAATCCCGTCAATAATAGAGTCTATATATTCATTTATGGGATTAAACTCCACAACAAGTCCCTTTTCCCTGGCCTCCTCATAGGGAATCAGCGGAATTTCATGTCCCCTTTTCAGTTCTTCCTCTTCCCTCTCAATATATGCTTCAACTTCCGCTTTCTGCCTCTCATCGGCATCCCGCCCGCCTTTGGTAAAAAGCTTAATTCCATTATAAATTGCAGGATTGTGGCTTGCCGTCACCATCAATCCATATGGAAAACAATGAGCCTTTACATAGTACATGATAAGAGGAGTTGGTGAAGAGCGGTTGACAAACCAGCAGCGAATACCCTGTGCGGCAAAAACCTCACATGCCCACATAACTGCCTCTTTTGACAAAAAACGTCTGTCATAGCCTATGCAGATTCCCTCTTCTTCACAGCCCTCATTTTCCATCTTTGCAGCCAGAGCCTTTGCTAGAAGCTGGATATTGGCTCTGGTAAATTCATCTCCGATTACGGCTCTCCAGCCGCCTGTTCCTGTCATAAAAGGATGCCGCGCCCTTCCAAAAACAGTATGGCTTTTTCCAACAACAAACTGACAGTAGGAATAGGGCTCTGATTCTCGTATTTCTATTTTATCATTTTGATAATAAGGGCAAAGCGCATTATAGAATTCCATTGCCCTGTCTCCTCTTCCAAGCTTACATTCCGCTGCCATGCCCAGGGATTGGGATGGCTGAAGATAGACGCGTTTTCCTTCAGTCCCGGATATACTCTGGTCACAAAACCGATATCATCATCAGGAATTGTATATGCAGGCCCGTTCAGCATAATACCGTAAGGAGTAAAAAGTTCTCTGTGTACACTGACGGCATTTTTCCGGATTGGAATGTGGGACAGTCATAGAATCCTGAGCAGTGTCACGGTATCCCAGTCCAGTGCGTCCGCCTACCTCAATAAAAGAGGCAAACCTTGAAAACATAATATTGATCTCTGCCTGATAAAGAGTCCAGATGTTGATCATGGTATTCATACCTGGATTCGGAGTATGGATCATAAGCTTCTGGCGTTTTGTTTCCCAGTAATCATAAAGACGGGCATACATCTGATCTACCGTTTCTATATTTCTGTATTTTTCACGGATTCTGGCTCCCTCTTCTCTTTTTCCTTCTCCCAGGAAAAAGAACAGCCGCACCTCTTCTCCAGGCTGCAGCTCAAGCTTTTTATGAAGGGCTCCGCAGTGGTTTCCGCCAAGCTGGCTGCTTCCTGAAAGCCGCCCCTTTTGTACTCCGACCGGATTGCTTTCTGTATGGTACACTCCCAGAAACTGATCTCTTAAGCAGTCATATCCGTCAGGAGTAAAATTTGAGGTAAAATACTGATAGCCGAATTCCTCATAAAAAAGGTCATGCTCGATAATCCCGTCCTCATAGGACGAACCTGCCGCATAAAGGCTCATCTGAAAGTTCTTATTATCCATTTCAATCTGATGAAAAGAAAATTCCAGATAAGAAAATACACTGAGCTTCCGTGGTCTGTTATCCCGGTTACAGATTCTTACGTCCCATATCTCCACCGGATCATCCATTGCCACAGAAAGCTTTTGAGATGCCTCGATGCCTTTATAGGAACATTCGTAGACAGAATATGACATACCATGACGACAGGTATATTTTGCTTCTTCCAGAGATTTTCCCACCGGCTGCCAGGAAATACTCCAGTAGTCTTTGTCCTCATCATCTCTCAGATACACGTAATGGCCCGGACGATCCACAGGTACTCCATTGCCCCGGAATCTTGTAATTCTATGGTATTCCGGCGACTGATAGAAAACGTATCCCCCGGCAGTGTGATTCACAACCGCACACATATCACCTACACCAAGATAATTTGTCCAGGATACCGGAAGATCTACTTTGTCAATCACATATTCTCTTTTTTCATTATCAAAATGTCCGTACTGCATAAAAAAACCTCCCATAACATCATCGTTAAGATTATTATAGAAGGTTCTTTTATGAAAGAAAATGCTTCCCTGTGGGAATAATTGTCTAATATTGTGCCATTTGAAATAATATCAGAAAACTTCTTTTCTGTCGGAAGCTTCAGAGACTATTGGGTGATCTCAAAGCTCCTGATCCACCGGTCAAAATCCGGTGCCGGAAGAGGACGGGAAAAATAAAATCCCTGTACGGTATTGCAGTTTATTGTTTTCAGGTATGCAATCTGATACTCTGTTTCAATTCCTTCCGCAACAATGTGAATGTTCAGCCTGTCTGCCATCTCCACAATACAGGTAATCACGTCTCTGGCCTTTTTGTCTTCCAGATCAAGGAAAAATGAACGATCCAGTTTTAAAACATCAATCTCAAATTCTTTTAAAAGTGTCAGCGAAGAATATCCGATGCCAAAATCATCCAGAGAGCATCGAAATCCATATCTGTGGATCATCTGGATTCCTTCTTTTACTTTACGAATCTGACTTCCATTAAGAAATATAGATTCTGTAACTTCAAATTCCAGTAATGAACGGTCTATCTGATATTTATCTGCCAGTCTGACAAAATCAGCCAGAAAATTTTCATTTACAAAATGACTTCGGGACAGATTTACAGATATTGGAAATATTCTTTGTCCTGCCTGCTTCCGCCGGGCCAGCCAGCTGCAGGTATAGTCAAATACATACCGGTCCAGTATGCGGATCTTTCCATTGCTTTCCAGAAGAGGAATAAAATCAGCCGGAGAAACAATTCCCCTTCCCGGCATAATCCATCGTACAAGAGCCTCCGCTCCTACAATTTTTCGTTTTTGAATATCAATCTTTGGCTGGAAATATACATGAAAATCTCCATTCAGCAGCGAGTCCTCAAAATGTCCTTCCATTTCCCTCTGATTCTGAATTTTCTCTGCAAGCGTACTGTTATAAAAAAACAGATTTCCAACCTCCTGCCGATCCTGATCTTTTATTACAGCTGTGACCTGATCCTGAAGTATAGTCAGATCCGTATCATTATCCTCAATTGCACATGCACCAAGCCAGAAAGAAATACTGAACACTGGTATTTCTGATTCACGGAAAGAATTGATCTCATCTACAATCCGATTCAGTCTTCGTCCAATGATCTCCTTATCTTTTTCCTTCATGCAAATAAAATAATGATCCATTTCTGTACGGGCAGCAAATTCGCCAAGCTCCGGCTTTAAAAAAGATGTGATCACTGTATAAAAATATTTTAACATTCGATCCCCGTTCAGCGCACCCAGGGAGTCATTAATCATCTTAAAATCCATACAGTCCATTAAAACAAGGGTATACTGATCTGCTTTTCTTTGTCTGCACAATTCCTGATAGCGCATCTGAAATCCATTGCGGTTGATTCCCTCTGTTATTTCATCATGAAAGGCTATATGCTTAATCTTTTTACTGCTGTCTGAATAATTTTTAAATAAAAGAAAAAATACTCCCCCAAAAATCAAAAATGATGCCCCGGAGCTTCCAAGCATCTTTTTTACATAAATATCGGAAAATCCGGTAAACAGGTTTGCAGGAAAAATCGATACTGCAACCCACTCATCAATTTGTGTAACCGCATAGGAAAGATAATATCGCTTATGGTTCGGCATGGAAAAATGAAATACTCCGTTTTTTCCCTCTGCAATCCGGTCGCGCATTTTAATGATCTCCTGCTGAGTATCTTCATCATTTCCAAGAAGAACTGCAAGATTCAGATTTCTTGCTTCCCCGTCAGACGAAAGAAGAATGTATCCTTGATTGTTGATAATATAGCTGGCTCTGTTTTCTTTTTGAAGGGTATTTGTAACAAAAATGTCGTGAAGTTCTTCTTCATCGTCACCAATCCATAGGGTTCCTGCTTTTTCACCTTCAAAATAAACATTTTTCGCCATAAGAAGGTTTCCGCCGTTAAGACCCACAGCACATAAGCCGTTTTCAAGTACTTTGAAAAAAGCACCTGTATTCTGCATGTCTTCCATGTCTTCCATATTCTCCGGAACTTCACCTGAATTTACGGTTATATCTTCCATATCACTTTGAAATATTCCAAAATCAAAATCGTACATTTTTCTTTTACGGTCGAGAAATTCCTGTACCTGATCTGGATTTTCATTTTTGGCTATGGATTCTGCAAGGCTGTTAACCATCCGTATTCTGTTTCTGATATCAAGATCCATCATATGAGCAATCTGTTCTGTGTAATTCTGGGCATACAGCTTTGTTGCCTCTGAATCCTGGATTTTCATATCAACTGTACAGTATGCAGAATAAACAATTACTGCAAGCGCTCCAAAAAACAACAGCAGAATATGAAATTTCATTTTTTGCCCCATATCATCAAGTCTGTTTAAATATGGATTTTTTGCTTTTTTATATGGTTTTGCAATTTTCATTTGTTTTACTGATCCGTTTTCTGGTTCGGCTCCTCCATCCTTTTTATTTAACCCTTCATTTTCTTTTGTACTATTTTAATACAATATTGAAATTCTGTCCACATTTATTTACAAATTGGACATAATTAAAGAGCGCAGTCTTTCATTTACGGAAAACTGCACTCTTATATATCACTTATAAAATTATTTCAACTTCTGTCAGCAGGTTGCACCGCCTGTGAGATGCTTCTGCGCCTTGATATTTTCTTCTTTTCTGCCAAGAAGATCATCTGAGAGAAGCTGCTCCTGTACGTTTTCAAATCCGATACGCGCTACTGTGTCTGCAAAGCGTTCTCCTGTATTTCCCTGCTCACGGAACAGAAGGATGGCTTTTTCTACAATAGAAAGCACTTCTTCTTTATCGGTAAATACTTTGTCCAGATAACGTCCCTGTGCAACCTTCTTGCCCCAGCGTCCGCCAATATAAATGCGATAACCGTTTGTATAATCCTCGATTGCATGGAACGGACATTTGCCAACACAGCGTCCACAGTGATTGCAGGCATTTTCATCAATGACGATCTTGCCGTTTTCCACTTTTGCCACATGGATCGGGCAGTTCTTTTCAATGCGGCAGATCTTACAGCCTTTACATTTTTCCGGATCGATCTGAGGAATGCGCTGACCAATGATGCCAAGATCGTTCAGATCCGGTTTCACACAGTTATTTGGACATCCGCCCACTGCGATCTTAAATTTATGAGGAAGCTTCACATCGGAATATCCGTGGAAGAATCTCTCATGAATCTCTTCAGAAAGCCCAAAGGTATCGATCAGTCCATACTGGCAGGTGGTTCCTTTGCAGGAAACAACCGGACGTACTTTGGATCCTGTTCCTCCGGTTTCAAGTCCTGCCTGCATGAGATATTCCCGGAGAGGTTCAATATTATCAAACGGAACTCCCTGGATTTCCATTGTCAGTCGGGAAGTCATGGTCACTTCACCGCTTCCGAACATCTCTGCCGCCTCTGCAATGGTTCTTGCCTCTTCCGCTGTGATCTTTCCGTTTCTGGTGATCACACGCCCATTAAACTTATCCTCTGTATTCTTGTCCTTCAAAAATCCCAGAGCTTTTACGCGTTTCTCTTCCTCCGGAGAAACTGTTCCTGCTCCATTGGCAATCTTAATCTCGTTAAAAAATCTTGCACCCTCAAGCACTACTGTGTTCTGGTAGCCAAACTGGCGAAGACGGTTCTGAAGGAAATAGCCCCTCTTACCTTTTGCACATACCAGAAGAAGCTTATCTTCTTTGTTCAGGCCCTCGATCTCTCCATTTACCTTTGCAAGCTCCACAAACATTGCTCCATGGATGGACGGCTGAGGATTCACATCGATCACCTTGTAGTCCTTTGCTTTTCCCTGTGCATATTCTGCCGGAGTCATGCTGACCATAGTTCCGTTGATCTTGTTAAGCAGAATATAAACCACCTGGACAAACGGATGGATTGCTGTAGAAAACGGCGGTGCATAAGCAAAATCTGCATTTTCAAAATCTTCAAGAACTGCCCCTATGTTCATTCCCATAACCGCAATGTCTACCATTTTATCTACTGCACCCGGTCCAAATACCTGTACACCAAGAAGTTTATGAGTGTTTTTGTCTGCGATCATCTTTGTGATAAAGAAAGAGGCATCCGGATAATAGTGGGCTTTGTCATCGGTTGGCGCCACTACTGTGATCACATCATAGCCTGCTGCACGGGCCTGTTCTTCTGTGAGTCCGGTACGTCCGATATTCAGTCCAGGAAGCTTCACTACACCGGTTCCCAGTACGCCCGGATAGGTTTTTTCTTTGCCTGCCAGCACCTGAGCCAGAGTTCTTCCCTCCATATTGGCAGAAGATCCCATCGGAGACCACTGTGGCTTTCCAGTAAGACGATTGGTTACCATCACACAATCTCCGGCTGCATAAACGTCCTCAAGGTTTGTTTTCATTGTGTTGTCTACAAGAATCGTTCCCTTAAACATTTCCAGTCCGGTATCCTTCAGGAAGTCTGTATTTGGACGAATACCTGCTGCCATGATCAGAAGCTCACAACCCAGAACTCCCGCAGAAGTCTTTACTCCTGTCACAGCTTCGTTTCCAAGAACAGCTTCTGCTTTTGTGCCTGTAATCACGCGGATTCCTTCTCTGAGAAGATGTTTTTTGGCATACACAGCCATTTCCGGATCGATGATATTCGGAAGGATCTGAGAAGCAAAATCGATCACTGTCACCTGTACCCCTTTTGCTTTGAGGTTTTCTGCAGCTTCCAGGCCGATAAATCCCGCACCGATAACAACGGCTTTTTTTACACCTTTTTCTTCTACATAAGAACGGATGGCACTTGCATCATCCGGTGTACGCATTTTAAACACGCCCTGTTTTTCTGTTCCTTCAACAGGAAGCACTGCCGGAGAAGCGCCCACAGAAAGAACCAGTTTATCATAGGAGCAGACTTCTTCTTCACCTGTATCCACATCTTTTACAGTCACCTGTTTTTTGTCCGCATCCAAAGCAATGGCTTCTTTTCCTACACGAACCTCTACTCCGGTAAGTCCTGCATATTTTTGCGGAGTATTTACGATCAGTTCGTCACGGCTCTCGATCAATCCGCCTACATAGTAAGGCAGACCGCACCCTGCATAGGAAATATCTTTGTCTTTTGTGAGTACGATCACTTCTGCACTTCTGTCTTCTCTTTTTAATTTTGCTGCTGTTTTTGTACCTGCCGCAACACCGCCAATAATTAATACTTTCATTTTTATTCTCCTTATGCCTGCTGGTTTTTCTGCTGTCTGTGACAGCAATATTTTTCATTTACACATTCCGGGCGCATTTCTTCACACACCACCACATCACCTCCGCTGATGGTGATGCCCCGTCCGTTTACAAGTGCATCTGCAATTTTCTGCCGTGCGCCATTATAGATTCGGGTTACTGTGGGCCGGGAGATATCCATCTTTCTGGCACACTGTTCCTGAGTCAGACATACAAAATCTAAGAGACGTACCGTTTCGAATTCATCGTAAGCCAGATTCACACAATTTTCTCCGGAGCCTCCCTCCGGAATAAATACTGTGGTCTCTGGTTTTGAACAGATGCATCTGCATTTTTGTGGTCTTGCCATGACTCCTCCTCTCTATGGCTGCATTTTTTTGACACCCTTACGATACTGCTTTTTTGAACATAAGTCAATATTTTTTGAGCATATGTTTATAATACTTTCTTATGCAACCTATAAGTAAATCCCTAACATCTTTCCTGATCTGTTACGGATATCCTAAGAGAATAACAAAAAGACCCTGACCTGCAAAGATATACCGCCCTAAAGGGGAGGACCTCTGCAAGATCAGGATCTTTCTATTATGCTGTTGGATTTAACAGCAATTTACTGCTTCGTTTGGACACAATTTGTATAACTTCGTATAACTTACGCGTTCTTCTCAGCGATAGCTGCCTGAGCTGCTGCCAGACGAGCGATCGGTACACGGAACGGTGAGCAGGATACGTAGTTAAGACCGATCTTATGGCAGAACTCTACGGAAGAAGGATCTCCGCCGTGCTCACCACAGATACCTACATGAAGGTTCGGGTTAACCGGTTTTCCAAGTTTGATGGACATTTCCATAAGCTTGCCAACGCCAACCTGATCCAGTTTTGCAAATGGATCGTTCTCGAAGATCTTAGCGTCATAGTAAGCGTCAAGGAACTTACCAGCATCGTCACGGGAGAAGCCATATGTCATCTGAGTAAGGTCGTTTGTACCGAAGCAGAAGAAGTCTGCCTCTTTAGCGATCTCATCTGCAGTAAGAGCTGCTCTCGGGATCTCGATCATAGTACCAACTTCGTATTTCAGATCAACACCTGCTGCTGCGATCTCAGCATCAGCTGTCTCAACAACGAATTTCTTAACGTATTTAAGCTCTTTGATATCTCCTACAAGCGGAATCATGATCTCTGGGCATACGTTCCAGTCAGCGTGTGCTTTCTTTACATTGATAGCTGCACGGATAACTG
>PPYE01413385.1_pt1 | contig 23316 bp, 13 predicted proteins | sample 1559881 | NCBI WGS metagenome assembly PPYE01 (sample SAMN08240022, study PRJNA423297) | Human gut metagenome, whole genome shotgun sequencing project. | reverse complement strand
CTTGATGGGGTAAACGGCCAATGCATCGGCAAGGTGGATATCAGCAACACCAAGGACGAATACAAAACCTTCTCTACCCAGGTGAAGAAGGTAAAGGGTGTTCATGATCTCTACTTCGTCTTTAAGGGAGGCGACATCCAGAAGCAGAACCTCTTCTTCCTGGATTGGTGGAAGTTTGGGGAGTAAACAAAAAGATGACATCGCCATATGCGGTGTCATCTTTTCTGTAGTATGAAATAGACACTCTTGGATAATCATTAGACTATGAAACCAATCATAAAGCATTTGTTACATGAAATAAAGTTATGATTCGAAAAAATCGCTATTTTTGCAGCGTTTTAACTGTGTAAATCAGAAAAGCCGGTGAAACTGTCGGCATTATAACAATTATAAACTTTTATATTTCAACCTAAAAACAAATGAAAAAGAGATTTTTGGCGATATTGGCGGCTGTGTTGCTACCGTCATGTCTGTTCGCCCAGTTTGGAGTGGTTTCGCCGCTTCATGTGAATGGCAATCAGTTGAATGATGCCTATGGCAACAAAGTGGTTTTGCATGGTGTGATGGATACACCGAGTCCTTACTTCAACAAATATCGTTGGGGTTATAGCTGTACCGACAATAACATCTCGGCATGCATAAGCTATTATGACAAGATTTTTGGAGCACTCCAGAATCCTGCCAAAGGTACCTATTGTAATATCTTCCGTCTTCATCTCGAACCAGGCTGGACCAATGATCCCAACAAGAAGTCAACGGGTTCTGATACTGGAGAGGCTAATATATCGCGTTTCAGTGCTACCCGTTTGCAGAAGTATCTTGATGCCCTTTATCTGCCTATTGCGCAGAAGGCCATCAATCATGGCTTGTATGTGGTGATTCGTCCTCCAGGCGTATGTCCTAAGGATTTGAAGGTAGGAGATGCTTATCAGAATTATCTTAAAACGGTGTGGAACATTGTTTCCAGCAACAGTTGGGTGAAGAATAATTCAGGCATCGTATCCCTAGAACTTGCCAACGAGCCTGTTCATATATATAATAGGTATGGTCAGAGTTCTGCCACAGCCATGCGAGATTATTTCCAACCAGTGGTTGATGTGATTCGTAAGAATGGCTTCAAGGGTATTATCTGGATTCCTGGCACGGGCTACCAGAGCCAGTATGAGAATTATGCCTCTTATCCTGTTTCCGACAGCAACTTCGGCTATGCCGTGCATGTGTATCCGGGATGGTATGGGGCAAGTGATACCAACTATGATTCCAACGCTTTCATCTATAATTTCCAGAAGCAGGTGCCTGTGGTAAAGAATAAACCGATTCTTGTTTCTGAGATAGACTGGAGTCCGGAAAAACCTGGTGCAGGTAAGTATAATGAGTTTGGACAGTGGGTGGCTAGCAACCTGGGTTCATGGGGAACTGCTACTACCAGCAAATGGGGCAATGCCTGGAAGAAGGTGATGGATCATTTCGGAAACATCAGCATGACGCTGACCAGTACTGACGATTATCTTGATATCGACAACTTCCTGAAGACTGGTCAAATCAAGGCTGGATTGGAGGCTAATCCGGAGGCTTGCGGTCAGACCTGCTTCTACTGGTATTACGAGTATTCCAAGAAAGACTATGCTCATAAGTCTGCTGGTGCGTCTTCTTCTAACCCGAATACTCAGCCTTCTACCGGTTCTTCTACTTCTGGCAATACCCAGGGCGAGAACATCATCAAGTCGTGGGGCAATGGCAGCGGATTTGTTCCTTCGGGATGGACGGTGGCAGATAATGGCAGTCAGGTTTATGCCGGCAATAAGTCGAGCGGTCCACGCATCATGAACTTCTCTGGTGATTTCAAGAATGCTTTCTATGTGAGAACTGTTTCTGCCGATAAGGCTGGCTATATAGAATATGGTAATACCAATGGTTATACCCTGCCTCTGGTATATGGCGAGTATGAGCTGAGCTGCAATGTGGCAGCCTGGAAGGGTGCTCCATATATGAAGGTAGAGGTGTTCGACCCTCAGAATGCTGTTCTTGCTTTTACCATCGTCAAGGCAAATGGCAATGCGAATGGCAAGGCGGGTGCTTATCTTTCAGGTACCAACAAGGTGTTTCTCTCTTTCTATTCCATGATCAAGGGCAACTACCGTGTACGTTTCACCCCTGTGGCAGATGCCAAGGGCACAGGTGGTGCCTGGGTTGAGGCTCTGGTAGGCAATGTGGCTCTTTACTTCAAGGGAAATCCGCTGGCACTGAATGCCGTGGGACAGGTTCCTGCCGGATGGAAGATTGTTGATGCTGGAGAGCAGAAAGCGGCTGGTGCAGCCGGCAGCGGCCCACGTATCTTCCAGTTTGCTGGTGGTGATTTTTCTACGGGTCTTTACATCCGTCAGAGCGATGCCAGCAAGGCAGGCTACGCTGAGTTTGGTTCTACTTGGGGCTATGGCTTCTCGTTGAAGCAGGGCAGCTATGTATTCTCTTATAATGCCGTGGCATGGTCGGGGTCTCCTTATCTGAAGTGTGAGGTTCTCGACGAGAGCAACAACGTGCTGGGTTCTCAGATTATCCTGTGTACCAAGAGTGTGAACAAGAGCACCAGTGCGAATACTTATGGCAGCAACAGTGGCAAGGTATGGTTCACCGCTTCCCGCACGGGTTACTATCACTTCCGCTTCACTCCTGTGGCAAACAGCTGGGGTGGCAGTGGTTCATGGCTTGAGGTGGTGGTAGGTCATCTGAAGATTTCCAAGACCAGTGCTTCTCGTTCAAGAAGCATCGATGGTGGTTGGAACGATGGTACTACGGGCATCGGGCAGGTTGAGAGTGCTGAGCATATCAGCGGTCAGGAGACCAAAGAGAACTCCGGCTGGTACACGCTTCAGGGTAAGCGAGTAGAACACCCAACCAAGGGTATCTATATCCATAATGGCAAGAAGGTGGTTTTGAGATAAAATATATGAGATAGATTGTTAAATGTGAAAGATGGCCTCGCAAAACGTGAGGTCATCTTTTTATTTTTGGGTCTTTTTCTTTATTATGTGTTATCATGCAAATATTTTGGAACATCTGCCAAACTGTATTTTTGAGTTTTGTAGTAATTTTAAGGTAGACAAGAATCGCATCTATATCTCTGGCTTCTCTATGGGTGGTATGATGACTTATCACTGTATGACCAAATTGGGAACAGTTGTTGCTGCCTTTGGTCCTGTGAGTGGTATTCCTGTGGATTATCGTGACCCTGTGGCTCCACGTCACGTGCCTATCATGCACATCCATGGCACGGGAGATGATGTCGTGAAATGGGGCGGCGATCCTAACCATGGTGCTGGTGGCTATGGTGGAATAGACGAATATGTCAAGAAGTGGGCTGCTTACGAAGGTTGTGATGTGGATAATCCGGAGGTGATTCGCCCTTATCCTGCATCCATGAGTTATGCTGCTGCCACTCGTACTCGCTATATTAATAAGGAGGATGGTACGGAGGTTACGCTCATCGCCATTGATGGTAAGGGACATTGGCACTCTGACGATCCTAATGCAGTATATTCTACCCGTGAACTTTGGAACTTCTTCCAAAGATATAAGCTCGACCTTCCTGATAGTGAAGAGGCTGGCGAGTCGAAGGGTGATGTGCTATTTTCTGATAACTGGGAGGATGAGGTCATCAACGTAGGTGAAGGTGTGCCTGCGGGATGGAAGCGTGTGAATAGTATGAATGATGGTAGTCGGAGCGATGAGAAGGCGAATGGTGCTGCCAATACAGGTGGCGCCCGCATCAAGGACTTCGTTGCTGGTGGTGATTTCAATACAGGTTTCTATCTGAGTGCCCGTGATTTCGACCAGTGCAAACTCTCTTATGGCTTGTATGATGGGCATCGTTTGCATTTGGTTCCAGGCAAATACCAGCTTTCTTTCAATTCTTCTTATTGGAATGATGGTTCTGAGAATGGTGCCGTGACTTTTGATGCTGGCATCGCCGGCATAAGTGATAATAAGGCTGTCTTGTGGGAACAGAACCTGGATTCGAAAGGCAACTTGAAGGAAAATTCCAACCAGGTGGTGAAAGGCTCTCTGCCTCACTTCTTGAACTTCACTATAGAGAAAGAAGGTGACTATGAACTTTATTTCACCATGTCTTCTGGTTGGGCTGCGGTAATCCTTGGCAATGTGAAGATAAGAAAGGCGGATACCGGTACGGGTATCACTGATTGTACAACCGATGCCTTCGGAAAAGCGAATATCATAACCTACAATTTGTCGGGTCAGCGCATCAGCGCACAGACTAAGGGCTTGGTTATAGAGCAGATTCTGTTTGCCAATGGTAAGAAGGTTTCCAGAAAGGTAATCAAAAAATAATAAACTGGATAATAGTTGGTGCATAACAGTTGGTCACCGCATGCACAACAGCTGTTGTGCATGCGCATATCAGCTGTTATGCAAGCGCACAACAGCTGTTGTGCGACCGGAGATACTGATTGTCTCAACAACATATCCTATCTCTTCCAACAACTTATCCTGTCTCTTCCAACGACATATCCTGTCTTTTCCAACGACAAGAAGAGGGTGAATCATAAACTTATGACGCATCCTCTTTTTGAGTATATCGTATAATAAACTTTATCTCTTGTAACTTTTTGAGTAAAAAAACAGGTAAAGGATGCAAATTCTTGGGCTTTCATTCTTTTTTCTGACAGAAAAAATATAACTTTGCACAATAAACTTATCATGTAAATAACAATTATATATATTCAATCATAAACCTATGAAGCGTTTTTTACTTTTTGGAGTTCTTTGCCTCGTGCAAATGTTGACAAGCTTCTCTCATGCTAACTCTGGACGAATTTATACATCCAACGACATGTCGAGTAGCCTGATTCGATGTATCATACAGGATAAGTATGGTTTCATTTGGGTGGGTACGAATTATGGACTGAATCGTTTTGACGGCTATAAATTCAGTACCTATCTTTGCAATCCTGCTGATACCACCACCATCCAGGATAATGAAATCGTAAAGCTCTATCCTTACAGCAAAGAGTTCCTCTTTGTGGCAACAAATCGTGGACTCTATAAATATTCCTATCTTACCAATAGTTTCCAGCATATCGTATTGGAAAAGAAAGATGAGAAGATAAGAGTAACTTCTCTTATTGAGGATGGAAAGCATAATCTCCTGATAGGTACAGCCGGGTATGGTGCCTATAGGTTGGATATGACTACAGGTAAAGTTACTCGCCTTTCAAGGAAATCTGCAAATTCAGTGGATAATTTCTTTGCTATACTGTTCTTTGATGCTGAGGGATATCTGTGGCAGGCTAATCATACAAAGGTGTTGAGAAAATATAAATACAATGGTAAGTCTATCAAACTGGTAAGTGTATATGAACCTAAAGATCTGTTTGGCATCCGTAAATTATATGCCACAGACAAGAAGGGGTTCTTTGTGGCGCATACGGGCGGCATTATGCGCTATGATTATGCCTCGCATAGCTTCTCACGCTACGATTTCGATTTTTCAGCTCATCAGGGGGCAGGATATATCAGTGCTGTTACCTTGGATAAGTATGGCAATTTATGGTTGGGTACTTCGGGAGATGGAACTTTCAAGATACCGCATGGAAGCAGAAAGGCTTATCGGGTGGAGTTGAATAACCAATCGTTTATCTTTGATAATGCGCATATCAGCGATTTGCTGATAGATAGAGATGGTAATCAGTGGTATGGATGCTATATGAAAGGACTTTTCTTGTCGAATAATGATAAGAATGTGTTCCATCCGGTTTCTTTGGATGAATTGGGGGCTGGTATGGAAACCATTTCGTCTGTAGTGGGAGTTGCTGACGGATTGATGCTTTTTGTGGTCAAAAATCATGGGTTGTATCTCTTGGATGAGAAGATGGGCAATACCAAACTACTACAAAGTCCTGCAGGACCAATCAAAGTGTACTCGGATTTTCGGAAGAATGTTTATGTATATGGCCGTGATGGCATTTATGAGTATGATTGGAAGCATCAGACTTACCGGTTGTTGCAGCCTGCCAATGGACTTTCTCTAGATGGTATGCAGGTAGATGCTGCTGGTAATATTTATTTTACGAGCCCGGGCAACGGACTTTATGTATGGAATAGGAAGAGTGGCAAGATGACGCAATATCTGATGGATGATAAGCGTCCACACAAAACCATTTGCAATAACTGGATATCGGAGATCAGGTTAGATTCCCGGGGATGGCTCTGGTGTGCAACAACCAATGGTGTGTCGTGCATGGATACCAAAACCGGATATTTTGACATCATTCTTTCTCGGCCTTTGTTAGAGGGTAAATCGTGCTATTCTACATTAGAACTGTCGGATGGTAAGATTGCTATTGCCACAGAGATGGGACTTTATCTCTATGACAGGAAAAAACAGCAGACTACCCCTTGGCCTCATTCCGAGAGTATTAGCGGATTGAGAATTTATTCGCTGAAGAAGGATGCCAGGGGAAACCTATGGATGAGTACTGCGCAGGGTATCTGGTGTTATTCTAGTAAAGCTAAGTTGTTTTACTCTTTTGAAAAGGGTAACGGACTCTTGACCAAGGAATATCTGGCAGGAGTAGCAGGTTCTACACCGGATGGGGTTATCTGTTATGGAAACTCCGAAGGATTGACTTATTTTAGGCCTTCTCAGGTAAAGGATTATAATGAGAAAATGTCTGCCATTTATCTGTCGGAGGTGTTGCTTGATGGAAAGATGGCTCCCTTTATCGGAGATAATCTGAGTGTTCCGTCTGATTTCAAGTCGATAGTGCTCAATTTTTCCCTGCTTGATTATCAGAGCGTGGGTAACATCGTGTTTCAGTATCGCATCAACGGGGGCAAATGGATCAGCAATGCGGCTGGCGATAATAGCTTTAACTTCACAGGTTTGTCGTATGGACATTATCGTATAGAGGTGCGTACCTATTGCAACGGTAAGTACTCTATATATAATAAGGTGATAAAACTGAACGTGTTGGCACCTTGGTATCTCACAGTTTGGGCTAAGCTTATCTATCTGAGCCTGGTTCTCGGCTTTATGGCTGCTGTCATCTTTATCTATCTGCACAAGAAAAAAAGAGATCTTGAAGAGGCTAAGATGCAGTTCCTCATCAATGCCACCCACGATATCCGTTCGCCGCTTACTCTGATTATGGAGCCTCTGAAGAAATTGAAGGAGCGATTGGGAAATGCTGAGGAGTATCATGAAGATATTGATACCATGGACCGAAACGCACAGCGTCTGCTCACCCTGGTGAATCAGATTCTCGACAAGCGACGCCTGGACAAGCATCAGATGAAACTTTCGTGCAGGGAAACCAACCTGGTGGAATTTTCGAGGGGATTGGTTTCACTCTTCACTTACAATGCCAATCTGCGTGGTATTCAGATAAAGCTGGAGATGCCAGAGACGCCTGTGAATGCATGGATAGATCGTAATAAACTGGATAAGGCGATAGCCAATCTGCTGTCTAATGCCTTTAAATATACGCCTAATGGCGGCGAAATCATCTTCCGCATTGAGAAGCAGGATAAGAAGGTGCTCCTGTATGTGATTGATAGCGGCAAGGGATTGGGAAAGAACGATGATGCCAAAACCCTGTTTGAACGCTTCTATCAGGGAAAGAATTCGGCTGATATGCACCTGGGAGGTTCGGGCATCGGCTTGAATCTATGCCGATCCATCGTAAGGCTTCATGGCGGCGATGTGACAGCACGCAACCGAGAGGACGGAACGAGCGGTGCCTGTTTCATCATAGAATTGCCTTTGGGTAAAGAGCATCTCAAGAATAATCAGATTTGTTTGGACAATGTGGGTACCGGAAAGAAACAGCAGCGAGGTGCGGCTAGCAGAAACAGTAAAATCCTGCTAGTGGATGATGATATCGAAATCTGCCGTTATCTCAAGTCGGAACTGAGCGACTGGTATCGCTTTGTAATCTGCAACAATGGCAAGGAGGCACTGAAGCAGCTGCTTTCTGGTGATTTCGACTTGGTGGTAAGCGATGTGGTGATGCCGGAGATGGATGGTATCACGCTGCTTAGAAATATCAAGGGCAATGCCAATATCAGCCACGTGCCAGTAATCATGCTTACTTCCAAATCGGAAATCAGCGATAGGCTAGAGGGTATTAAGCTAGGAGCTGATGCTTATCTGGCAAAACCATTCAGTCTGGAGGAACTCCATCTCACGATAGACAATCTCATTGATAATGTGCGTCGCCTGAAAGGTAAGTTCAGCGGTGCCTTGAAGCAGGACGACAAGGTGGAGAAGATAGAGGTGAAAGGCAACGATGAGGAGCTGATGGAGCGTATCATGAAGGTAGTGAACGAGAACTTGAGCGATTCTGACTTCAATGTAGAGAAGATGTGTGATGAGGTGGGCGTAAGCCGTACTCAGCTGCATCGTAAGTTGAAGGAAATGACCGGTGTTCCTACTAGCGAGTTCTTGAGAAACATCCGTCTCAATGAGGCTGCCCGATTGATTAGAGAGGGTAAAATCAACATTACGCAGGTTTCATATATGGTGGGATTTGCCAATAACAGTCATTTCTCCACTGCATTTAAGAAATATTTCGGTATGTCGCCTACGGAATATGCGGCAAGATACTCTGAGTAAAGTTTTTGAAACACTAAAATAAGTCACTATGATTGTTTATTCGTATTTTTGCAGCGTTAAACGAATAAACAATCATAATGATGAATACAACGAAAAACTTGGCTTTCAGAAAGCCGTTACTGTTGATTGTATGGCTGCTTGCCATGCAGGGGGCAGCTTTTGCGCAGAATCTGCGGGAAACTTTCTCTTCTCCCAATGGAAAGATAGAATGGAAGGCTGAGGGTGAGGAAAATAAGGTGAAGGTTTTTGAGGTAGCTTATCGCGATGCCTGTAAAGGAAATAAGGAAAGCCAGGTGCTTCATATTTCTGGTTATGGTTTGAATACCAGTGATGGTGGAGGAAGAAATCTGATCTTGAAAGACATTTCCAAACCCAAGTATATTTCGGAGCATTATCAGATGCTCATGGGAAAGAAGAGTGAATGCAAGAATGAGGCGAATGAAATAGTTTATACCTTTAAGGATGATCTGCAGCGCCCGTTGCGCATGGTGGTTCGACTTTATAACGATGGTGTAGCCTTCCGTTATGAGTTGGAGGGTTTGCAGCATACGTCAATCAAGCAGGATTTGACTACCTATCATATCTGTGAAGGCACGCGCCGGTGGTTTCAGGAATGGACGGAGTCTTATGAGAATTTCTTCCCTTTATCCACTACCGGTAAAGGTGGAAAACAACATTGGGGCTATCCTTGTCTGCTTGAGCAGAATGGTGTGTACTCTCTTATTACTGAAGCTGGTATAGAACGAATCAACAGTGCCTCTTCCTTGAAGAACGGGCAGAATCCGGAGGACTATCATGTGTTCCTGGATGAAAACACACAGCATTATTCGGGTAATTGGAAATCTCCCTGGCGAGTGGTTGTCATTGGAAAGAAGCAGGATCTGATAGCTTCGACCCTGGTAACTGATGTCAGTGCCCCTTGTCGTCTGAAAGATACTTCATGGATTAAACCGGGAAGTGTAAGCTGGATTTATTGGGCTTACAACCATGGCTCTAACGACTTGAATATCATTAAAAAGTATGTAGATATGGCGAAGACCTTGCATCTGCCATACGTATTGATTGATGCAGAATGGGATGAGATGAAGAATGGAGCCACCATCGAGGAGGCTTTGAAATATGCTAAGGATAGGGGTGTGAAGCCTTTGCTCTGGTATAATTCTTCTACTGCATGGATTAAGGCTTGGGGTGCACCAGGACCTCACAATAGGCTGAATGCTCCGGAAAACAGGGAGAAGGAGTTTGCCTGGTTGGAGAAAATGGGCGTAGCTGGAGTGAAGATAGACTTCTTTGCTGGCGATAAACAGGAAACGATGGAGTATTGCATCGACCTCTTGGAGTGTGCGGCACGCCATCATCTTACGGTTAATTTTCATGGTGCTACTGTTCCCCGAGGCTGGCAGCGCACTTATCCCAACCTGCTCTCTACCGAGGGTGTGTATGGAGCGGAATGGTATAATAATGAATCTGTGCTGACAAAAAAGGCTGCTTGCCATAATGCCACCTTGCCATTTACCCGCGGCATCGTGGGTTCGATGGATTATACGCCTTGCACCTTTTCTGATTCTCAGCATCCGCATATCACTACCCATGCTCATGAGTTAGCATTGCCCATCTTGTTTGAGTCGGCTTTGATGCATTGGGCTGATAAGCCGGAGAGTTATCTTGCCCAGCCAAAGGAAGTGCAGGATTTTATCTCGAACATGCCGACTGCATGGGATGAGACGCGATTGCTCAGTGGTTATCCGGGCGAAAGTGTCGTGATGGCTCGCAGAAAGGGAAGCACATGGTATGTGGCTGGCATTAATGGCAAGGATGAATCCCAGAAACTGGCTCTGAATTTATCTTCTCTGACAAAGCAAAACTCACGTGTTGTTTTGTTCGAGGATAGCGGAACGGCAAAAAATCCTTGGAAAATTTCATACCGTAAGGTTAGGGGTATGAAAGATTATATCAATGCACAGCCTCGTGGTGGCTTTGTGATGGTTATCAAATAATTAATGTAATTAGTAAGCAGTAAGCAGGAAAATGATGAATTCGTTATTTCGTAAAGTTGTTGCCGTAGCAGGTCTCATGCCTTTATGCATGGTGGCTTCGGCTGGGAATATGGGTGCTGGAGAGGTTCATGCCGTATTCAATGGCTTGGAATGGCAAAAGGGAAATGGTAAGTTGCTGGTGCAGTTTGTCAAGCCGGATGTGGTGAGAGTTAGATTCCAGCCAGAGGGTAAGTTTGCCGGTAATGGAACGGATGTGTGTGTGCCGCGCAAGGATAAGAAAATAAAACTGAGTTATGGAAAGGATTATCTCTCCATGACATCAGATAGTCTGGTGGTTAAGATTGACCAGTCTACGGGAGCCATCAGTTATTTCGACCATCAGCACCATCTGCTCCTATCAGAAAACCTGAAGAATCCCCGTTCTTCACAGAAAGTTTATCAGGAAAAGGTGACTTTTAATGAGAAAACCCGCAGGGTGGTGCATACGGCAAATGGTGATGTAGAGGAAATGGACGTGCTGAAGCGGGATACGCTGGGCTCGGCTTATCGCTATCAGATGAACTTCAACTGGAAGAAGGATGAGGCTATCTATGGCTTAGGTTCCCATATAGAGGACTACATGAACCTGCGAGGCAAGAAGATGTATCTTTGTCAGCACAACCTGAAGGCGATGGTACCGGTGCTCAACTCTACGGCTGGTTATGGCTTGCTCTTTGATGCAGGCTGTGCCATGATATATAATAATGTGGCAGATAGCAGTTATGTGGAAATGGAAGCTGCGCAGGAAATTGATTATTACATGATGAAGGGACACAACATGGATGCAGTGGTTGCCAATTATCGCCAGCTTACAGGTGAGTGCCCGATGATGCCGCAGTATCTTTTCGGCTATACCCAGTCGAAGGAACGCTATTGCAGTTCCAAGGAACTGGAGTGTATCGTCAGAGAATATCGCCAGCGCAAGATTCCGCTTGATATGATAGTACAAGATTGGAGTTACTGGTCTGCAGGGCATTGGGGAGAGATGAAGATGGACCCGAAGTTTTATCCCGACAAGAAAGCGTTGGCAGATTCGCTTCATGCCATGAACTGCAAGTTGATGATTTCTATCTGGCCTAATGCGCAGTTCTGTCCTCAGTACGATGATTTCAAGAAAAGGGGATGGATATTGCCGGGTGGTTCTGTTTATGACGCTTACAAGCCGCAGGCCCGTTCGCTCTATTGGGATTATGCCAACAACGAATTCTTCAAGAATGGGTTTGATGCGTGGTGGTGCGATTCCTCAGAACCTGTGGATGGCGACTGGAACAGTCCGATGCGCAAGGGGTATGGCTATCAGAACCATGCTGAGCGATGGAAACTCAACACTCGGGCATTGAGTGATATGCTGGGAGCAGAACGCAGTCAGACTTACTCTCTTTATCATGCAATGGGAATCTATGAACATCAGAGAGCGGTGACCGATGGGAAGCGAGTTGTTAATCTGACCCGTTCTTCGTATGCCGGTCAGCAGCGCTTTTCTACCATCACCTGGAATGGAGATACTTATGCCTCATGGAAGAGCTTTGCCCAGATGATTCCCGCAGGCTTGAATTTCATGGCTACGGGATGTCCTTATTGGACAATTGATGTTGGTGCTTTCTTCGTAGGTCCTGACAAATGGAACCGATGGTTCTATAAGGGTGAGTTCCCTAAGGGATGCAACGACCCTGCCTATCGTGAACTGTACACGAGAATGTTCCAGTTTGCCACCTTCCTGCCTATGCTTCGAAGTCATGGCACTGATACTCCCCGAGAGGTATGGCGATTCGGCAATCCGGGCGAATCTTTCTATGAGAGTATAGTCAACCATATCAGGTTACGCTACGAGCTGTTGCCATATACCTATTCGCTGGCTTCGAAGGTGACAAGAGAAGGCTACACTATGACACGTGCCTTGGCTTTCGATTTTGCCTCTGATTCCATTGTCCATGATATCAAGGACGAGTTTATGATGGGACCATCTTTCCTTGTTGCACCAATGACAAAACCATTAATGCAGTATGGCGAGGCAAGCAGAAAGGTGTATCTTCCAAAATCAGATGCAGGCTGGTATGACTATTGGACCGGCAAGCATGAGGCTGGAGGCAGATGGATAGAGGCGGCAGCTCCTATAGAGCATTCTCCTCTCTATGTGAAAGCAGGCAGCATCATCCCATTTACTGTATGCCAGCAATTCACTGGGGAACAGCCTGATGCACCTTACACTATCAAGATATATCCTGGAGCAGATGCCGACTTTGAAATCTATGAGGATGCCGGTGATGGCTATGCCTACGAGCAGAATGCCTTTGCCACCTATCGTCTGCATTGGAATGACAAGGCTAAAACCCTGGAAATTTCAGCGAGAAAGGGAAGTTACAGGAATATGGTGAAGGAAAGACAACTCAACATCGAACTCCTGGACGGAACCAAGAATTCGGTTACATATAAGGGAAAGGCTCTGAAAGTAGTTATGGGTAAAACTAAATAGCAATAATATCAAAATATGAAAAAACAACTAATGATTGCTCTGTTGAGCATCGCGCCAGCCTTGGGTGTTGTGGCGCAAGATAAACTTTATAAGGATGAGTTCCCGCTGGGCGACATCACCCTTCTTGACGGACCATTGAAGCATGCTCGCGACTTGAACGTGCAGGTGCTCTTGAAATATGATTGCGACCGCATGCTGGCCCCTTATCGCAAGGAGGCTGGCTTGCAGCCTCGTAAACCGTCTTATCCCAACTGGGATGGACTGGACGGACATGTGGGTGGACATTATCTGTCGGCCCTTGCCATCAATGCGGCCACAGGCAATGAGGAATGCCGCAAGCGCATGGAATATATGATATCCGAACTCCAGCTGGTGCTTGATGCCAACAATCAGCGTCCTGACGCCTGGTGCCATAACTATATCGGTGGTGTTCCGAATAGTGCCAAGATGTGGACGGCTTTCAGTAAAGGAGATTTCGGACCTTACTTCGGAACATGGGCACCTTTCTATAACATTCATAAGATGTATGCAGGACTTCGTGATGCATGGCTCTATTGTGGAAATGAACAGGCAAAGAATCTGTTTCTGAAGTTCTGCGATTGGGCTGTGGACATAACGCATGATTTGAGCGACGGACAGATGGAGAAAATGTTAGGCAATGAGCATGGAGGCATGAACGAAGTGCTTGCTGATGCATACGCTATTACCGGAGAGCAGAAATATCTGAATTGTGCTCGCCGATTCTCTCACAAGCTGTTGCTGGTGCCAATGGAAGAAGGCAAGGATTGTCTAGACAATATGCATGCCAATACACAGATTCCGAAGGTTGTCGGATATCAGCGCATCGCTGAGTTGGCTCATGATGTGCAATATCACAATGCCAGCGAGTATTTCTGGGAAATTGTGACACGTCAGCGTTCGCTGGCTTTGGGAGGAAACAGTCGGCGTGAGCATTTTCCTACTAAGGAAACATGCATAGACTATATCAACGACATCGATGGTCCGGAGTCTTGCAATACCTATAATATGTTGAAACTGACAGAGGACTTGAATCGAGTGAAACCTGATGGAATGTATGGTGACTTTTATGAGACTGCGATGTTCAACCATATCCTCTCTACCCAGCATCCGCAACATGGTGGCTATGTCTATTTCACTTCTGCCCGTCCTCGTCATTACCGCAATTATTCTGCTCCTAATAAGGCAATGTGGTGTTGTGTGGGAACAGGTATGGAAAACCACGGAAAGTACGGACAGTTTGTCTGGACGCACGATAAGGGTGTGAAGGCGGAGGATGATGCGCTCTATGTGAATCTCTTCGTGGCTTCCGAATTGAATTGGAAGGATCGAAAAATGATTCTTCGCCAGCAGACTGCCTTTCCTTATGCAGAAACATCTGTCATAGAAGTAACCAAGGGTAAGGGGACTTTTATCCTGAAAGTTCGCAAGCCATCCTGGTGTGACAACTTCACCGTGACAGGTGTTGGCTTCGATATCAACAGTTATGAGGAGAATGGTTTTGTTTGTATCAAAAGAAAATGGAAGAAAGGAGATAAGTTAAAAATCTCTATGCCTATGCACGCTTCCATCAAACCGATGGTCAATGTGCCTCAGTATGTGGCAATCATGTATGGTCCTATCCTGCTCGGCATGAAGACTGGAACGGAGGATATGCGTTCGCTCATAGCAGATGACAGTCGTTTCGGACAGTATGCCGGTGGAAAAAAGTTGCCTCTAAACAAGGCTCCAATCCTTTTGCCAAAACATCTCAACGATATTGCGAAGGACTTGAAGCCTATTTCTGGCAAGCCATTACACTTTAAACTTGGTACCCATATGGAGAATGCCATCGAAGGTGAATTACAGCCTTTTTTCGAGATTCATGATTCTCGCTACATGATGTATTGGTTGGCTCTGGGTGAGAATGAATATAGGAATTATATGCAGAAGTTGGCTGCAGAGGAGAGGGAAAGTCAGGAATTGGAGGCTCGAACTGTGGATAAGGTAAGTCCGGGAGAGCAGCAGCCTGAGACTGACCATCGCATGGAGGCTGATGCTACTGAGCATGGCAATACAGAAGGTATCTTCTTCCGTGATGCGAAGGATGGACATTTCTTCAGCTATCTGATGCAGACTAAAGGAGAGAGTAATCTTAGTCTCCAACTTAAGTTCTGGGGGCAGGATGAGTGGCGCACTAGTGAGTTTGATATCTACATTGACAATCAACTTCTGACAAGTGTAAACAACAGTCATCGTTGGCGCACCACCCAGTTTAAGACCGTTGATTATGCCATTCCTTCTGAGTTTGTTAAGGGCAAGGAGGAAGTAAGAGTGAAGTTCGTGGCTCATAAGGGAAAACAGGTTGGTCAGATTTATGGAGTTCGACTTGTGAAGAATTAATTGATAAGGAACGTTTATATCTGAAAAGCTATTTTCGCATGTTACGAGGTCAGCTTTTCTGTTTTAGATATCCAAAAAACGCTTCGCACTTTGTTTGGTGCGAAGCGTTTTTTTAGAATGTATTGAATGTATTATTTGATGTGGATGGTGTAATTCTTGCTGATGCCCTTGTAGGTGCATTTCACATAAGCCTTGTCTTGCAAGGTCTTAGGCTGAAGAATCTCTATCTCCACCTCCTTGTTGTCGGATGATGCAGTGATGCGTGGTGCGCTCTTCTCGCCTGTTTGCAAAGAGGCGATGACATCATACTCATTGTAACCGAAGTTGCCATTCTCATTGGTCATTCTCGTTGGAATGGTAGGAACATTGAGCTTTCTGCCGTTCATCTTGATTTCGATGGTAGGCGATACTGGGCATTCCATGTTCTCGCCCTTCTTGGTGAATCCGAGGCCCTCCAGTTCGCAAAGTTGCTTGCCCTCACCTTCGGCGATGAGATAGATGGCATGTTTCTTGCCGATACCATCGACCTTGTCAGCTACGTCCAGTGTCAACTTTTGGATTCCTTGTGCAGAAATCTGGGTAGGCACGGTTAGCTCACCAAGCAATTTGCCTTTCCATGTCTTGTTTGCCCATGGACCATCCATCATTACTTTGATTTTGAAGCTCTTTTGCGTTTTTGCCTTCACAAAGATATTAAGTTGGGTGCCGTTTCCTTTTTTTGTTCCCTCAAAAGGTTGCAATCCTTTCTGTGCTTTGCTGAGACCGCCGAATCCGAAATACTTGAATCCAACGATATCACCAGCGTTCATGTTTACAGGCATGTGGTTGTTCCATACGTCCCAGGCATCCTGCATGGCTTGGTTGTTGCTCAGATAGCTGGCGATACCAGCAGAATAGTAGTGGTATGGATTCAAGCCGTATATCTGGAATCCTTCCGAAGTGACTTCTGCTCCCGTGTATTCTGTGTTGTCGGATGCTTTGGCGGTCCAGATGCCTTTCTTGTTGTATGGATCGTATGCCCTGATAACCACTTTTCCGCCTTCTTCCACAGATTTCTTATCCCATTGGATGGTAACGGGAGCAACGACAGACTGACGGGCAAACCCAAATCCACGTGGTGGGCGATGATAGAACACATACCATTGACCGTTGATTTCTTGTAGGCTTCCATGGGTGTTATGGGCGGCATTGCTGGTGATTAACTTGGTGCCGTCTTCGTTAGGAACCACTCCACGTGAGTCAACCAATACACCACCATTCTTCCATGGACCTAATGGAGTGTCTCCATAGGCATATCGCAAGGTGGAGTTGGTGTTGCCTAATCCGTATTCCTTTCCGGAATAGCCGGAGTAAATCATCACATACTTGTTGCCTACTTTTCGGATGGATGATGCCTCGAAGAAGTTGAAATCTGTAGGCTTCTGTCCCTTGATGATAGGGTAGGTTGTTCCCTTAGGGTCTCTTACGTTGCCTTGTGCGTCGCAAGCTGGCAGCGAGTACTTGATGAGCTCAGTACCTGGTCTGAGCGAGTACATGGTGCTAGGGTCGAGTTGCGCTGCTGATGAATGTTGGAATCCCCAGTAGCCGTATGCTCTGAATCCTGTGTCGTAATCTGGATCCTTTGGGTCAGTGATATTCTCGATGTATACGGAAGGGTCGAAGTCGAGGATGCTACCAGGCAGCTCCTCCGTTCCGTCAGCATTGAGATTGATGGGGATGAAAGGACCATCAGGTCGCTTGCCTTTGCAGACCATTCTCACACGCTTGTGTCCTCGGGAGTGAGGATAGAGATAGTAATCTTTTGTTCCATCTTTTCGTTTTATCTCTACCAGATCGGGAGCAAACATGGTGTCCCATTGATTGTTGATGTGATAGGAAAAAATGGCTCCCTCGTCTCTCCACTGGGTGAGGTCTTCTGTTGGGGCAGACCACATGCGTATGTCTGATCCGCAGTAAGACTTGAAAGATGTGTCGTGAGAGCCTATGATGTAAGCTCTGTACTTCCCTGGGTTGTCAGGGTCTTCGAATACTCTAGGTTCTCCGTCTGGCACATGTTCCCAAAGTGGAAGATATGGATTTTGTGCCATGCAAGGAGTGTTGAGCGAAAGCAATGGGATGGCTGTGAGCATGAATCCCATGCACTGATTTTTGATTTTAATCATATTTCTATATATATTGTGTTTGTGCTTGCAAAGTTATAAAAATAATGGCATAATTGATGTTTCGTATGTTCCTTAAACATATAGTCTTGTTACAAGTTTAAATTTGCGATGTTTTTGCAACATATAGAAAGGTGATCTATGTTAATGGTAAGATGGCAGGTCATCATGTTGGCGCTTTAGTCTTGGATATTGACTGAATTTGGCAGTATTTATCATATTTTTGTTGATGTGGGAATGTATGCCAAAGTGTTTGGAACATGGAGAAAAGTTGTTCTTGGAGCAAAGTTGTACCTTTGCATAAAAAAGAGAATAGGTTGGGCAATCCCCTTCTTCTCTATTTTTCATAATTTCTCTATTTACAATAAAATTACAGTATGAAATTTCAAATGAAAATCAACTTTCCATGGTTAAGGCCTCTCTTGGTCTGTTGTTTTGTGATGTTTGCCCTCACAACAATGGCTGATTCCTTTATCAGCTTCCGACAGCAAGGGGGAGCATTTCCTATTTCCACCGCCTCTCAGATGTCTGGTATCTGCATGGATGCTCACGAAAAACAAGGTGTGAAAAGAGCAGCGGAAGACCTGCGTAAGGATATCTATACCGTGTCGGGTCGTTCACCCAGAGTGTGCTGCCAGGGCGAGGATGTGGTGCGTTATCCCATCCTCATTGGTACATACGGAGTGAGTGAAGCTATTACTCGCCTTGCCAAGAAAGGCATCTTGCCAGAGCGTTCGCTCAAGGGCAAGTGGGAGAGCTTTGTCATCAAGACCATTGATCATCCTGCCAAGGGTATGGAGCGTGCCTTGGTGGTTGCAGGTAGCGATATGCGTGGCACCATCTATGGCATTTACGAGATTTCCCGACAGATGGGGGTGTCGCCTTGGTATTGGTGGGCGGATGCGCCGATAGCCAAGCATGAGGAGGTCTTTGCCAAGCCATGCTCCGTGGAGAGTGGAGAGCCGAAGGTGAAATATCGTGGTTTCTTCATCAATGATGAGTTCCCTTGTATGACCACCTGGGCTAGAAATAAGTTTGGGGGCATGAACGGCCAGATGTATGCCCATGTCTTCGAACTCCTTCTTCGCCTCAAGGCAAACTGCCTCTGGCCTGCCATGTGGGGCTCGTTCAAGGAATACAAGCCTTTGGTACCTATCCTGAAGGATGAAAATGGATTGTATGAGGGCAACTGCTTCAACGAGGATGATCCGGAGAATGCCCGACTGGCTGATGAATATGGCATCGTGATGGGTACCTCGCACCATGAGCCGATGCAACGCTCGCAGCAAGAGTGGATTCGACATAAGAAGAACTATGGCAACGGTGAATGGAACTGGTTGACCAACAAGAATGCCATCAAACGTTTCTTCCGAGAGGGAATCGAGAATAGCAAGGGTTACGACAAGCTCGTGACCATCGGTATGCGAGGTGACGAAGATCGTCCGATGACCGATGCAGGTAGTAGAGAGGCTAACTTCCGGCTGATGGAACAGATCATCTCGGAACAGCGAAAAATCATAGCTGATGTCACCAAGAAACCAGCCTCCGAGACCCCACAGGTCTGGACACTCTACAGTGAGGTGCTCGATTATTATGACCAGGGACTCAAGGTGCCCGATGATGTCATCGTGATGCTTTGCGATGACAATTTCGGTCATGTGCGCCGACTTCCTGATAGAAAGAAAAATTTCCACAAGGGCGGCTATGGTATGTATTATCATGTAGGCTATTATGGTGCGCCGAGAGCCAGCAAGTGGCTTACCATGTCGCATATCGCCGAGATGTGGGAGCAGTTGCAAGCCACTTATCAACATGGTGTGGATAAACTCTGGATGCTCAATGTCGGTGATATCAAGCCCCATGAGTTTGCCATCGACTTTTTTATGAACATGGCATGGAATCCCGATGCCTTCGATGCCAGCAACCTGGAGCAATATGCACAGGGATTCTGTGCCCAGCAGTTTGGTGATAAAGAGGCGAAAGAGGCTGCTCGTCTCTTGATGAGCTATGGAAGATATGCGTCTAGGGTGCAAGCCGAATTGCTGGATGACAAGACATACAATTTGCAGACGGGAGAGTTTAAGGGCGTACGGGATGAATTCCTGGCCTTGGAGGCACGAGCCCTGCGTCAGTATCTCACCCTGGATGAGACTGCGAAGGATGCCTATCAAGAGTTGGTTCTCTTCCCAATACAAGGCATGGCAAATCTCTATGATATGTATTACTCTTTGGCGATGAACAAGCAACTCTATCGTGAGGGACGTATTGAGGCTAATTCATGGGCAGATAGGGTGGAGGAATGTTACAGGAGAGACTCCTTGCTCTGCGACAATTATAATCACCATATCGCCAATGGCAAGTGGAATCACATGATGGATCAAGTGCATATCGGCTATCAAAACTGGCATGCTCCACAGCATCAAGTTATGCCTATGGTATATCGCATTCAGCAGAGTACCCCTTTTGCCGTTACGCAGCCTAGTACAGGCTACGTGTTCGAGCAAGATGGCGGCATGGTGGTGATGGAGGCAGAGCATCTCTTCTCACTGACACCTGCTGAATCAGAGAAGTCGCAGTGGAGACTCATCCCAGGTTTAGGACGGACGAAGTCGGGTATAGCTCTCTTCCCATATACCCAGCCAACAGCAGGAGCGTATCTTACCTATAAGATGAGATTTAAGGCAGATATGGATTCGGTGGATGTACATCTTATTACTGATGCAGTGATGCCATTTGTGCTGGGTGGTCATTATGTGGCAGTGTCGCTGGATGGTGGCAAGGAAGAGATTGTAGGGCTGAATCAGAATCTGAACTGGGAGCATAAGTACGACTTGATGTATCCTACAGCCGCATCGCGCATCATCGAGAAGAAGGTGAGAATGGCAGTAGGAAACACGGGGAAGACTGAACATACCTTGAGGCTTCGTCCTATGCAGCCTGGTATTGTATTTGAGAAAATACTCATCAATCTTGGTGGGTATAAACCTACTCATCTGGGAATGCTAGAGAGTCCTTACGTGAAGTAAGGGCGCTCTCTATACTCCATGTCGGAAAGAATATCTTCTGTCGAGCCTAGTGGGAACACCTTGTTGTCAATCCAGACAACAACAGATATAGCTATTTTGGGCAAAACTTGTAGGTATAATGTCTTAAATATGCTTTTCTGAGGACTTTGAAAGAGTATTGGAACATGAAACAAGTTTTTGGGAACATATACCAAAGCCTTGTTTCTCTTTTTGCAGTAAATTTGCAGCCGAAACAGAAACAAATGTATAAGAATGAATCTGATGTCTAGTAATATAGATGTATAATATAACATATAATTTTTTTAAAAACTTAAAGATTATGAAGAAAAAGTATTTGAAACCAGTAGTGGAGGTGTATGAAATGCAACTCCAGGGTGCATTGTTGGCAGGCTCCTCCGATCCTAATAAGGTGTATTCTCCAGAGGATGAAAATTTTGAAGGTAAGCTAGATTAGGCTTATGTCAGGTAAGTAGATAATAGATTATTTGTTTATTGTAATTATTAATTAGGAATAAAATAGATTATGAAAAAATTTATACTTTCTGTATGTGCTGCCCTTATGCTTTTCTGTGGGGGGGGCATCTGCTAAGGTTTCTATATTGAAGGGTAATTTCGGCATGGTAAGTGATGGTGCAACTTATGATAAAGAGACTGGCAATTTTAAATGGACAGCGCAATGGGGTAACGCAATGGAGTTATTCACAAACTTGGAAGGTCAAGTTTCTAAATACAAGCGTCTGAAGATCAAACTCACAGACCCAACCCATGGCTATCGTTTGCTCTTTTATAAAAAGGGCGATGATAAAGTAATTGCAGTCGAGAATACGGATGCTACTATGGTTGACTGGTATCTTACGACATTGGAGTTTAAGGATGGTTCTACCATCAATGACATAGATAGAATCTGTATTGCTGGTTCAGATGATGGCGTCAACGGCTCCCTTACTATTATGCCAGCTGACGTCACCCTTGAGACAGATGACATTGAGACTCTGACCGTTACCACCACGGTGGATGCAAACTCTAGTATTAACACCCCATTCCAGTGGTACAAGGGTACTGAGCCTAGAACCCAAGGAGTGGAGAATAATTTCGGTAAGACAGGAGGCTCTGTTTTGTGGGGATATAGCTCTGGAAACAGTGTGGATAACGGCTATTTCAGTCTGAATGGTTATAGTGCTCTCCGTGTGAAGGTTAACAATTTTAATGCTGACAAGAATACGACATTCCGTGTAATGAATGCGGACGGTGAAGCTGCCCCTATAACTATGGCCGGCAATGAGACATTGGCTTCTTTCAACGTCTCTAAGTGTACATCACTGAAAAGTGCATTTGGGAACTCTCTTGAACAGGAAATCACCTCCATCGACTTCATCGGTGAGTATCAGGCTGTCAACAAAGAGTCACGTTTCGATATCGCAGCATCCGAGGGTTCTAATGTCTCTTACGACCGTACTTTCACCAAGGACCAGCCAAGCACCATCTGCTTGCCTTTTGCTTTGACGGCAGAGGAACTGGAAAAGGTAGGTAAGGCTTATACCTTGTCTGCAGTTAATGGTTCTACGGCAACCTTTACCCCAGTTACTGCAATCGAGGCTTACAAGCCATACCTCTTGATACCATCCGATGGTGGTAAGCTCTTGGAGAATATTGATGCAACCAAGAACATCACTGCTGTTCCTGCTGATGCTAAGACATCTGTATCTGGAAGCTATTCTTTCGTAGGTACGCTTCAGGCTAAGGAGTCTGTCAAGCAAGAAGGTATGGAGATTTATGGATTCAGTGCACAGGATGGCAAGTTTGTACATGCAGGCGATAAGGCTAGCATTGATGCCTTCAGAGCATACATCTCTGTTCCAACTACGGCTCTTTCTACTGCAGCTTCTCGTTCTATTGACATCGATTTCGGTGGCACAACTGGCATCAATGAGATTCAGAATGCCCAGTCTTCTTCAGCTGCTGCAACCTATGATGTTGCTGGAAAGCGTGTAGGCAAGAACTACAAGGGCGTAGTGATATGCAATGGTAAGAAGATGATTCAAAAGTAAAAAATAAGAATTCATACAAAATCCTGTTAACGAGGGTGCTTCGGCAAGAAGTACCCTCGTTTATTTTGGGCAAAACTTGTAGGTAAAGATGTAAAAACGGTGTGTTTCTTTTGAAATGCGCCGTTTTTTTCTTACATTATGGTTGTTTGGCTAAAGTATTTGTAACATACAGCAAAGTAAAATGTCTGTTTTATTGCTATCTTTGCACTCAAAAATAGAAACTAATAATTTTAGATAAACAATGAACAATAAGTTTTTGCTAGCTTCGGCTTTGTGTATGAGTATGAGCGCAACGATGAATGCGCAGAATCCTATCATACAAACACAGTTGACTTCAGACCCAGCTCCTCTTCCTGTCGGTGACCGGCTTTATGTCTATGCCGGTCATGATGAAGACAAGGCTGACTTCTTCTGGATGAACGAATGGCGTGTGTATTCCACCAAGGATATGGTAAACTGGACCGACCATGGTTCTCCGCTCGACCTCAGTTCTTTTTCCTGGGCAGACGACCGTGCCTGGGCAGCACAGACCATCGAACGTA